>VTLG01006936.1_pt1 | contig 71787 bp, 99 predicted proteins | sample 4694571 | NCBI WGS metagenome assembly VTLG01 (sample SAMN12604809, study PRJNA352737) | marine metagenome | biome: ENVO:00000447; feature: ENVO:00000209|ENVO:00000569|ENVO:01000036; material: ENVO:00002151; isolation source: viral sequences binned using virsorter ...
TAGTGCTTATAAATAAATTATAGGAAAATAATTCTCAGAGGAGAAACACATGGCAGTCTTTGGTACAATAGACGCTGCTACGTTTGGCAATAATGTTGCTGTTACCAATGGTGACGCTACTGTAACCAAGAATGCAGCTGATTCTGTTAACGTTGGAGATATTCTAGTATTGAATAGCGTTAACTATCTCGTAAGAGAAGTAACCAGCACGACATCAATCGAATTACATAAAGCATATGCAGGTAGTACCAATGGTACTCTAGCAGGTGCTGTCAGACGTACTGCTCCTAAGGCAGTTGCTGAGTATGTAGTTAAGGGTGGTGACAGTGTAAGTTACGACCTAGTATTCGTTGATACTACAGAGCAATCAATTGCTTCAAACAAATCACGTGGGATCACTGGTCCTGGTTGGTGGCAGTATAGAACATATACTTCACACAATGGTGACGAAAAGCATAAGGCAGAATACATCGCACCTGCGAAAGCAACTGCTGGTAATGCTGGTGACTTTACTGACGATACTCTCGCAGCAGATGTGCTCGAAGTTATCACAGTTGGTACACAACCTGCAAACTCTACTTCTTCTAGTGGTGCTGGAACATTCGTTGCTGCATTCACAGTGGATCAGTCAGGTACTAAGGTTTACAAGTGGCAAAGACAGACCAAGAATGCTACTACTCGTTGGGTAGATATCGTTGGAGGTGCTGGTGGACTTGACACTGGTATCACATATGCAGACTTCACTACAGCAACACTGGCATACAGTGGACTTGCTAGTGATGCACTAGATGGTTACAAGTATCGTTGCGTGTTAAATACAAGCAAGGGTGCAGAGACCAAGTATACAAACGGAGCTGCAACACTTACCTTCGGTAGTTAGTAATTAGTTTATTTTTGTAATGCAATTTGATACTCTCAATGAAAAAAACTATTTGATGTTCGCTATAAAACACTACGATAACCCTCAGTCGGTGACCGTAGATGACTTCATGGAGGATATGAAGAAGTTTAAATACCTCAAGAGATTACTCAAGAGGTATTTAAAAACAGGTATCCTCCGAGTGAACCTCATACTAAACCATATGATTATATTGTTTAATGTATTTGGTGACGCTACCATACCTCTACTCATGTATAAACTTGAGAGAGAATACTGGTCACTCATAAAGACATTTCTTATATACCTTAACAGGTATCCAGAATATCATGGGTCACTAGAGACGGTAGATACAGATGATGATGTCGCAGATTTGCTTAGAGACCTATGATTAATGAAGATGCTCCAACAATGAGTGCAGGAAACGGTGGCTTCTCTGGAAGTGCTGCTTCTACTGGACCTGTTGCTGGATACGATCCTCTTCTAGGTCATGGTAAACCAAAGCGACGCAAGTTTGGAATGCCAACAGGTGTTCCCACTGGATATAAGAATCGTAAGAGATCTTATACAGGGAATGATTCCCCTAGTCCAGCAGTTAATAAGGGTTTGAAAGAAGGCTCTTATACATCAACAGACAAGGAAGATAACTATCTTCCATACCTCATTTGTTATGACGGTATAGATAATTTTGTCCTATACGGTAGGTCACCTGCTGAAATTAAAATTCAGTTAAGGAAAATCTTTAGACCAGAAGGTCATAAGAAGATTAAGATCAAGAGACTGTATCCTAATGAAGTGATTAAATTCTATTGGGACAAGAGACAAAAAGCACTAACTAATCAATGACTTATTACGCACCAGACAAAGTTCCTTACGATGAATGGTTTGATCCTAATTATAAATACGAACCACATCCCTATGACAATTGGCCCATTGCTGTTGAAGTAGAGGAAGACTCAATACATCAGACGATGTATGAGTTAGCAACAAAGAATGGTACCACAGTGGGTGGTTCAGAAAATGTCAGACATTAACACAGCAATTTTAGAAAGATTAGAAAAAGTAGTTGACTCTCTTCAAGATAATTCAGTGAAGATGGGTCAACTTCTTGCTGTACATAACGAGAAACTTGACAAGCAAGATAGAATAGATGCTGTATTGTTTGAGAAGGTGGAGTCACTCCATCGTGAAGTAAATCGTAGAGCAGAGGAGATTAAGAAAGGTTGTGAAAGAGACATCCGAAAGGTCGATGACCGTCTTAGACTCATGGAAAAGAAGATGTGGACTATTTTTGGTGCTCTGTCTCTTTTATCTTGCTTGGTTAGTCCAGTCGGACAAGCGGTCCTAAGAAACTTGACAGATACAAAGCCATCTGCTACAGTTAATACACCTAATAGAATTGCATGGACTACGTTGAGGACAAATACATACGATTCCTCAACACCAGACTTGACAAGTTCAAGAACATAAAACCAGGATTATACAACTTCCGTTGTCCTTACTGTGGTGATAGTCAGAAGCACCGCACTAAAGCAAGGGGGTATTTTTTTCTCAAGAAATCAGAATACATTTACAAGTGTCACAACTGTGGTGTAGGAAGAAGTCTTGGGAATTTTTTAAAGGACCATGCTGTTGACCTCTATGACCAGTTTGTTATGGAGAAATACAAGTCTGGAATGACTGGTAAGGGGAGACACACACCCAATCCAAAGTATAAATCCAGCAAGCCTAACTTTACTAAGAAGGTTGAAGATCTTCAGAGTATAGGGGAGCTAAATAGAAAACATCAGGCAAGAGAATACTTAGAGAAACGACAAATCCCACAGGAAAAGTTATCCTCTTTGTATTATACTGATAGGTTTAAAACTTGGATTAATTCTAAGAAACCTGGTACTTTTCAGAGTCTCCAGAATGATAGACCTCGTATCATTATTCCACTGACTGACAAGGATGGTAAATGGTTTGGGGTGCAAGGTAGATCTCTTTTACCTAACTCAACAATGAGATACATCACTATCTTATTTGATGAGGACAAACAAAAAGTATTTGGACTTAATAATGTTAATGAAAGTGAACCAATCTACATCACCGAAGGACCAATCGACTCGCTCTTCTTGGATAATTCCGTTGCGATGGCTGGGTCTGACTTTGATCCTAGGTCGTGTGGTTGGAGCGATTATATTTGGGTTTATGATAACGAACCTCGTAACAGACAAATCGTCGAGCGAGTCACCAAGTCAATCGACAGAGGTGAAAAAGTAATCATATGGCCACAGCAGGTGACAGAAAAGGACATTAATGATATGATATTGAAAGGGAGAAACCCACAATCGATTATAAAATCTCATACCTATCAAGGTATACAAGCAAAAATAAAACTTAACGAATGGAAACGAGTATGATCAACGTTATTAAACGTAATGGTCGGGGTCAAGAGCCCCTTAACCTTGAGAAGATTCATAGGATGGTTGAGTTTGCATGTGAAGGACTGGCAGGTGTGTCAGAGTCACAAGTAGAAATGAATGCCAACCTACAACTCTTTGATGGTATCTCAAGTGAGGATATCCAAGAGATTCTTATCAAGTCATCTAATGATTTGATTAGTTTGGACAATCCTAACTATCAATATGTTGCTGCACGACTCTTACTGTATGGTCTGAGAAAGTCAGTGTATGGAGAGCACCCTGACGTGCGTCCTTATATTGTTGACCATATTAATAAGTGCGTGGAGAAGAAAGTCTATGATAAAAGTATTATTGAGAAGTATTCCGACTCTGAGTGGGAAGAGATTGATGGATACATTGATAATGATAGAGATCTTTTGTTTACATATGCTGGTCTTAGGCAAGTAGCAGATAAATATCTCGTACAAGACCGAAGCAACGGTAAGGTGTTTGAGACACCGCAACAAATGTATATAATGATCGCTGCAACATTGTTTGCATGTTATCCTAAAGAAACACGACTGGACTATGTAAAACGGTACTATGACTCAATCTCAAGACACAAAATCAACATCCCAACCCCCGTTATGGCGGGAGTACGAACCCCCCTTCGCCAATTTGCAAGTTGCGTTTTGGTTGATGTTGATGACACCCTCGATAGTATCTTTAGCAGTGATATGGCTATTGGCTACTATGTCGCTCAAAGGGCAGGCATCGGTATTAATGCGGGTAGGATCCGTGGCATCAATGCGAAAATCCGTGGGGGAGAAGTTCAACACACAGGTGTCGTCCCATTCCTTAAAAAGTTTGAGTCAACTGTTCGATGCTGTACTCAAAATGGCATCAGAGGTGGCTCCGCAACAGTCCACTTCCCAATCTGGCACCAAGAAATCCAAGACATCATCGTCCTCAAAAACAACAAAGGAACCGAAGACAATAGAGTACGAAAGTTAGATTACAGTATACAATTTAGTAGGATCTTTTATGAAAGATTCATTCAGAATAAAGACATCAGTCTCTTCAGCCCGCACGACGTTCCAGGTCTGTATGATGCTTTTGGCACTGATGCATTTGACGATTTATATACTTCATACGAACAAGATAGTAGTGTTCCAAGAGTTACCATCGGAGCACAAGAACTCATCTTGGATATACTAAAGGAGAGAGCAGAGACTGGTCGTATATACATTATGAATATCGACCATTGTAATGAGCACTCATCCTTTACTGATAAGGTTAACATGAGTAACCTATGTCAGGAGATTACTCTACCTACTGACCCTATCAATCACATTGATGATGGTGGTGGTGAGATAGCACTGTGTATTCTATCTGCTATCAATGTAGGTAAGGTATATAAACTAGAAGAGTTGGAAGAGTTGTGTGACCTAGCAGTCAGAGGACTTGAAGAGTTGATTGACTACATGGAATACCCTGTGGATGCTGCTAAACGTAGCACCCTAGCACGTAGGTCATTAGGTATTGGATACATTGGACTAGCACATTACCTAGCACGTAATGAAGTTAACTATTCTGACCCAGAAGCATGGAAGTTAGTCCATGAATTGACTGAAGCATTCCAATACAATCTTCTCAAGGCATCTAATGCACTTGCAAAAGAGCGTGGAGCATGTGAAGGATTCCAACACACGAAATATTACGAAGGTATCCTCCCGATAGATACATATAAGAAGGATGTCGATGACATCTGTCCTAACGAGTTAAACTATGATTGGGATAGTCTACGGAATGATATCACAGCCTACGGTCTTAGGCACTCAACATTGTCCGCACAAATGCCTTCGGAGAGCAGCTCCGTTGTGTCAAACGCAACCAATGGAGTCGAGCCACCTAGAGACTACTTGTCCATTAAAAAGAGCAAGAAGGGGCCACTTAAGCAGATTGTTCCATCGTATACGTCACTTAAAAACAACTACACATTGCTCTGGGACATGCCAGACAACAGTGGTTACATCAATGTCGTAGCAGTTATGCAGAAGTTCTTTGACCAAGGTATTTCTGGTAACTGGAGTTACAATCCTGAGAATTATCCTGATGGGGAAGTCCCAGTGTCTGTAATGGCACAAGACCTTCTAACTACCTACAAGTTAGGTTGGAAGACATCATACTATCAGAATACATATGATGCTAAGAAGGATATAGATGAGCCAGCACATCCAATTGGATGGAAGGATGACCTTCCTACCACAGATGATTTGGTTAATGACATTTTAAATTCTGACATAAGTGAAGCGGAGTGTGAAGGTTGTTATGTTTAGTGCAGAAATAAAAGAAGGGACTAAGAAGTCCCACTCAGCAGCAGAGAATACTAAATTTGTATCCTCATTTCTTAAGGGTTGCGTAGACCCTGAGGAATATAGGAAGTTGTTAGTGAATTTCTACCATGTGTATTCCAACATGGAAGCAGAGATTCGTGAGACAAATGACCCACTAGCCTCGACATTGAAGCAATGGTGTGTTAAACTCAACAGGGAAGCATTCCTAGAGAGAGACCTAAGATACTTCTTCGGTCCTATGTTTAGGGATAAGTTAGAACCTTCCGAAGCTGCAAAGACATATGTCTATCGGATTAATGAGGTAGCAGATAATGATCCTTATTTACTGATAGCACACCATTATACACGTTACATTGGTGACTTGTCTGGTGGTCAGATACTGAGAGGTATAGCGAAGAAGTCACTCAACCCTCCAGAGGGTGAAGGTTTACACTTCTATGACTTCCCTCATATATCAGATGCCAAGGCATTTAAGACTGACTATAGAGCAGCCCTAGATTGTCTGGTGTTAAGTGAATCGCAGAAGAATGCTTTAATTGCTGAAGCAAACTATGCTTTCCGTCTTAACATGTATATCTTTGATGAGATTCAAGGAGATGCTAAGAAGACTCTATGGCAAATATTTTGGAACACACTTAAGGGAAAATGAAGGAAAAGCAGGACAGGTATTTTGATTGTATGGATGTTTGTAATGAGCATGAGCAAGAGGAGACCTGTGCTGAAGTTTGTATTCCAGCATTGGAAGACGACGACCATCATCCTCAAGTTAAACTTCCTGACGTTGATAAAGACGGTAAGGAAGTCTATCCTCCTGAGTTATCTCAAGAGGAAAAACATGTACGTGACATCTGGTTAGGCACTCAATGGGATTAACTGTATTCAATCCAAAAAAGACTGACATTAGTAAGCAACCTATGTTCTTCGGAGCACCACTAGGTATGCAACAGTATACTGAATTCAAGTATCCTGATTTCGATAGGCTTACTCAGCAACAACTAGGATATTTCTGGAGACCTGAAGAGGTATCACTACAGAAGGACAGGTCTGATTACAAGACCCTTAATGAACAACAAAAACATATCTATACTTCTAACTTGAAGTACCAAATCCTATTGGATTCGGTACAAGGAAGAGGTCCTGGTATGGCATTCGCACCTTACTGCTCGCTGCCAGAGTTAGAAGGTTGCATCGGAGTGTGGGAATTCATGGAACAAATCCACTCTAGATCCTACACACATATAATTAAGAATGTTTACCCAGATGCGTCTGAGGTATTCGATACAGTCTTAGATGACGAGAGAATTTTGGCAAGAGCAGAGTCTGTTACTAAAGCATACAATGAATTCATTGAGTATGCTGGACAGTATGCTAGTGGCAACATGTGGGCACCAGATGCCAGACAATCTCCTAGTCATGAATGGACTATTAAAGATTTAAAACGTTCACTTTATAGAGCTATTGTAAATGTGAACATCTTAGAAGGGATACGATTCTATGTAAGTTTCGCTTGCTCATTTGCTTTTGGGGAGTTGAAACTCATGGAGGGGTCTGCCAAGATAATTTCCCTCATTGCAAGAGATGAATCACAACATCTTAACCTAACTCAAAAGATAATCAAGAAGTGGCAACAAGGAGATGACCCTGTGTTGCTAGAGATTATGGAAGAAGAGAAAGAGAATGTCTTGCAGATGTTTATAGATGCAGTAGATCAAGAAAAAGATTGGGCAGAATACTTATTCTCCCAAGGTACTATGATCGGACTGAATGAGCGATTGCTCGGACAGTATGTCGAATGGATTGCTAATCGTCGTATGAAATCAATCGGCATCACACCTTACTATGATATCCCTGCCAAAACAAATCCGTTACCTTGGACGGAACACTGGCTAAATAGCAAAGGACAACAAAATGCACCTCAGGAAACTGAGATTGAATCTTATATCGTTGGAGGGATTAAACAGGATGTCGAATCTAATACCTTTAGTGGATTTAAACTCTAACTTATGGCAGCGAGTTAGAAAAGCTTGGTTTAATAATGACAAGACGATGGAAGACTCCCGAAGAGAGGCTGATCCGCTCGCTCAAAGACCCGAAAGCTGGTATAAAGGACCACTTATCTTTCCTCAGATCCTTGAAGAGGGATTTAAAGAGGCAGAGGAAGTGTACGCCACATCCAGACGCTACGAAGTCACGCACGACTCGGAAGGGTGTTAAGAAAAAGAAAAACTGTAACAAAGATAACAAGTCTGCTTGACTAAATAAAAATGTCATGCTATCATGACAATACGTTCATCCCCTAGGGACGCAAGTAAGTCACGGAACGGATCGTTCATCCCATGATTCCAATACTAATTGCCACTGCTATTACCTGCTCTGACATATCTGAAAAGATAGACAGAGTTAATTCAAAGCACGACTTATCTCCTGCTCAAAAGGCAGAGATAGTTGACATTTATAAGGTACATCTAGTAGAGTCAGTCGGTTTGGAGTGTGATTGGGACGAAAATGACTAAAGGAACGGGCCTTAAAATCCAACTACTTTAGGAGTAAACAAATGGCACAAGTCACATACCGTGGTGTCAAGTACGATACCAATGCTAAAAAGGAAAGCAACTCAACAGAAAATGAGCTCGTTTATAGAGGTCACAAGTATGTTAAGAGCTTGACAAACAGCGTTAAGGGATAAATAATGGGGACATCACGTCCCCTTTTTTCTTATATTATGAACTACAATAAAGTTAAAGCGATTGCACACAACCTTAAACTTTTAGCAATTAGTTTGGAGGAAGCAATCAAAGAAGATGTAGATGCTTACCAAGTAGGTAAGGATCCACAACGTTATGATGGAGGTTATGGAGCCTGGGATGACGATGATGGTTATTCAGATTAACATTATCAACCAGAGGTCCAGATGGACTGGGAATGCGAAAGTAAAAACGAGGAATTAGCCAGTATGATTATTGTGTATCAAGAACATATTGACCAGTTAGAGGTTGAGAATGGTAAACTGAAAGACGAAGTAGTCTTTCTGAGGCAACAACTTGAATACAAAACTCTCGGATTACCTAATGATGAAGAAGCGACTAGCCGTGATGTGCTCAGGAAACGGCACAAACTTTGAAAATATTGTCAAGTCATGTGATAAACATGAAGTTGTGTTGATGATACACAACAAGAAAGAATGTGGTGCAGCAAAACGAGCAGAGAAGTGGGGTATACCACATTGCTACATCAGTCATAAAGATGAAGACCAGATGCGAATGCTGATAGAAGCATGGCGAGTGGACTTAGTAATTCTTGCGGGGTATATGAGAGTGTTGAAGAATCCTTCAGCATTTAAGTGCCCCATTATTAATGTTCATCCATCACTACTACCAAAGTATAAAGGATTAAACGCTGTTGAACAAGCCCTAGATAGTAGTGACAAAGTAACTGGATGCACTGTACACTATGTGAATGAGGAACTAGATGGTGGAGAGGTAATACAGCAGCAAATGGTACCAATTGAACCAGATGATGATGTAGATACCCTTACTAAAAGGATCCAACGTGCAGAGTATGGGTTACTACCTATGGTAATCAATTCGATATGAGACCCCAGAGTGCTAAAGCAAAGGGAAGAAACTTCCAGAAGTGGGTGCGTGAGCAACTAATAGAGCATCGAGATGTACATCCTGAGGACATAGAGTCTAGGAGTATGGGTGCAGGTGGTGAAGACCTCATCATGGCACGAGATGCACGAAAGAAATTTCCCTTTAGTATTGAGTGTAAGAATCAAGAGAAGTTAAATGTCTATGATGCATATGCTCAGGCAGAAGCAAACTCTGGAGACCATGAGCCTATACTCTTTATGAAACGTAATCATAAGAAACCATTGGTGGTTGTTGATGCGGAATACTTTATAAAGAATTTCCGTACTTGACAGGAGCATCCCGTGCATATATACTAGAGCACCAGCCACCACCCGTCCAATGGAAGACCAAGAGTTTCTATACGATACTATTGAACTGCTCATTGACCAACTACATAACCTAACAGAACAAGGAAACCTCAAAGATGCTGAGGCAGTTGCTGATAGGATCCGTGAACTACAAGAGATGACATGACAGTCGAGACTATGTTCTCAGTCCCTATAATCTATTACCCGATTAAGGACTGGAGTGTGAATAAGAAAAGAATTTTAGATGCCCTTCCCGATGAGGAGGGTCTTCTTGAGCCTGATGGTAGTCTGTATACAGACTTCTTTGAGGAGCGTGTGGATAAGGAAGATAAACTTCCCTCCTATGCTGACGTTGTAATTGATATTATTAAACCATACCTAGCAGACTTCACTAACAAAAGACGTGTGGAGTTTACTGACATGTGGTTCCAGACATCATACAGAGACCAGACACACGGTATCCATAATCATGGGCACAGTGGTTGGTCTTGTGTTATGTACATAGAGTATGACCCTAAGTACCACAAACCTACTACATTCTACTCTCCATTTAATAATCCTTGGAGTGGTAGACTACAAGTATTTGAACCACCAGTAGTTGAGGGAGACTTAATCATCTTCCCTTCTACTATTGCACATGAGGGACCACGTAATACTTCTGATGTTAAACGGACTGTTATCTCATTTAATATACGAGGTAAGGTTGATAAGGTTAAGTATAAGATGTGGGACGGTGACCCTATGGTATATGTAAGACAAGCATTTGATGAGTCCACCCCTGATGACGCAAAGGCGAATCGATATGAGTTTAAAATCTGAGATTACTTCTTACAAGGGGAAGCATTGCACACAGTCAACTGATTTTGTGTGGGGTGACTACATAGATCATGATGTATGTGATTTGGTAACTGACTTCTACAATCGTCAGAATATACTTCCATATATTGATGGGCAACTACAATTAGAAGGTGAGATTAAAGTTGACCCTACCTATAAAGACTCAAAAGATTTGCACGTCCCATTTCAGATTGCTGCAATGCATCTGGAGCCATATGTTATGGCACTGCAAGGTGTCCTTAACAAATACATAGACAGGTTTCCCTTCTGTGAGATGTCTAACTTTAGGATACTTGAACCCATGAGTATCCAATGGTATCCTGTTGGAGGAGGGTTTAAGATATGGCACACCGAAAGGTCGTGCTGTCATCACAATAATGTTTATAGACACTTAGTCTTTATGACATATTTGAATGACGTTGAGGATGGTGGTACTGAATGGTATCATCAAGACCTTTACGTACCAGCAAAAAAAGGTTATACTGTTATATGGCCTTCCGATTGGACTCACCACCATCGTGGCAGAGTTTCGGAGACATCTGAAAAGATGATTTGTACAGGTTGGTTCTCTTTCACATGAGTGACAACCAATACCCCTACTTACTACAACAATATAGACTAGCTATGAAAGACCAAGGGGCAATCCCTAAAGAAGGTCAGGATGAGTTATGGAATCGAGCACTTGATATATTCATCGAGTCTGTCCATAAACCTGACGATTCACTACGCTCTTGTGCTCACAACCAAAAGTGCTATAATGAGTTGATGTGGATTCGAGATGACATTATCGAACACTTAAACACACTACGGAGAAACAAATGACTTGCGGACTACACTCTAAATTTGATACAGCAGTAGATGCTGTGAAGGAAGCCTTTAAAGAAGCAGTAGATGCTAAAGACTTCGATAGAAATACTCTTGGTGAAGTGTGGAGACACTATCAGGGACTTCAGACTATTGCAGAGGGACTACCTGCACACAAGGGTCACAGTAATGTCACAGTTGGAAGTGATACTACTTTTAACCTTGATGATACTACTCTTACACTAGGTAATGAAAATGTGGACATTAACTTTAACCTCGATGATGCTGTTGGTGCTGCTGATACTGTGCCTGTAACCTTCGGTGGAGGTCTTCAAGGTGGTGCTTCTGATGATGTCATTACATTTTCTTAAGGATGTCATAAGGTTTTCTTAAGACTATACGGGATCCCGCATCAGGGGGCTTGACAGAGGTCGTTACATTACTATATAATATGTAACATAACTTAATCAAGGGTTATTCATGACTACATCAAGTCGATACGTTACAACCGAAGAAGGTGGTAGACAGAATATGTTTGCTGCTGAGCCTCAAATTGAGGTCATCGAAGGTTATAACTATTGGGAAAATGCTGAGTTAATCAACGGTCGTCTAGCGATGATTGGATTGGTTGCAGCAGTTATCAACTATGGTCTATTTGGTTGGATCATACCAGGCATTGTGTAATATACAAGGTCTTTACACCCCTCTTATGAGGAACTTTTACCCCTAAATCTAAAAAGGAGAAAACAAATGACACCAGAAGCAGAAAAGTTTAACGGTTGGGCAGCGATGATTGGATTCGTTGCAGCAGTCGGTGCTTACATCACTACAGGTCAAATCATTCCAGGCATTTTCTAATGGGAAATCAAGGAACACTTGACCTATTCATCAGAGCAAACGGAAGAGCAACTATGGTGCTCTTCTGGATTGGAATAGCAGTCTATACAAAGCTCAGCTACTTTAGTTAACTTATCTAAAGTATAAATACTTACTCGTAACATTTCTAAACATGTCCGACTTTTTAGTCGAGACTAATTCAATATCCCCTATTGCAGCTATCTTGTGGTGCTTCTACCCGATGGCTGCTTTAGTCGTAATTGAGCTAATCATGAGAGCACTGAGTGATGATGATGATGACGACACAAACGGTGGAAAAGGAATTAGAATCCGACAACAAGAATTACAACCAGCATACGCACCCTCGCCAACTTAACATGCCTTTTATAGTTTTCGGTTGCATCCTAGCAGCCACAGCATTCACTAACATTTCCTTCGCAGTTTTGCAATGACCTATGCTGATCAATTATTAATAACAGTACCACACCACTTGCATGGTCTACTAGAATTTGGTATACTGGTAGCAGTTGGTATAACCTTTGGTTGATGCAGTTAATTAGGTTCACTAGCGGAGAGACTTATACTTTCTTCGCACCAAGGTGGGAGTATTATATTTGTGAAACAGAAGTAGATTTCGGAGTGGGTAGACTACTCAATGAAATTCTATGGCAAGAGAGAAAGATACTTGAGAAATTCCCTGTCTTTGAGGACGATTGGGGTACTAAATTGGGACCTAACTCCCTTACATCTAGGTCTAATAAGTACAACTTACTCAAGTGGGAAGTATCACAACCTTTAAAAAGGTTTATCTCTATAACTCACGACCAATTTATATCACAGTTTGATCTCCCTCCTACTCCCATCTATGCTCAAGCATGGGCTAACGTGATGAGGAGAGGTGAAAAGATGGCAATGCATGCTCACGGAAGAGACCCTTGGTGTTATCTTAGTGGGCATCTTTGTGTACAGGTTAAGGAAACGAATACATATTATCAGAACCCTTATGGTGGTGACCCCTATGCATCTGCCAATGCACCAGGCAAACTGACACTATTCCCTTCATGGTTACCTCACTTTACTGATGAGGTGGACAGTGGAGATAGAGTCACAGTAGCCTTTGACATTAGGACAGAAGAGGGTTATCATAAGGACATCAAAGATGACATGAAGGAGCACTGGGTTAAGGTATGATTGACGAATTCAGATTAGATGACGGTAAAATGCATGAGCGTCAACTATGTTTGTTGTGTTGCATGAAGAATGGTATCCCTATTCAACGGTCAACATATGAATTCTGCCATGACTTTGTAACTGGAAATGAATTTGAAGGTTACATTCCTACAGAAGAAAACCCTCTCGAAGAGAAGGTTAAAGAATTTAACGGTGATTATATAGCACTAGCAGCGTCTAGGGTGACAGAAGTTTGGAAGCGATGGCACACACTATGAAAATTGTAATTGCAGGCGGTGGTTCAGCAGGTTGGATGAGTGCAGCAGCACTCGCACATACATTTCCTGACTGGGATATCACTGTCATTGCTGGTGATGAACCTATTGGAGTGGGAGAAAGTACCACTCCACATATTAATCAGTACCTTAAGTACATGGGTATTGATGATGAAACATTCCTTAGAGAAGCACGTGCTACCTTCAAAGCAGGTTCAAAGTTTGAAGACTTTGCTGCTGTGGGTCACTCATTTTATTATGGTAACGCACAAGAGTTACCTAAGGGTACCTCATACTATCAATGGATGCTCGCTGATGCATTCGGTATGAATCCCCCTCCATTTATTGATGTCTTCATGCCATTCATGACAGTGGCAGCAGAAGGCAAGATGCCACTTAATAATCCAAAGTTGAAACCTTATGACCTCAAAAAGGACCGTAGTTTCCACATCGACGCAACCAAATTCTCTGAATTTCTTAGAAAAACTTACTGTAAGAATGTTAGAGTCATTGATTCTAAAGTTAAGTCAGTACGTTACGAAGGAAAAAGAATACAATATGTCACTGTGGCGAGAGGAGAGACTGACTTGCGGGACCCGCAGGTTGACGCAGATCTCTATATCGACTGTACTGGGCAAGCATCTACACTAGGTGGTAGTCAGAGCAGTTGGCAACCTATTGATACTCTTAACGTAGACACTGCTATCGTCAGAAGGGAAGAGTATACTAATAAAGATGAGCAGATGCACTGCTACACTCATGCTAAGGGACTATCCTCTGGTTGGCAGTGGAGAATTCCTACATGGGATTTTATTAGCACAGGATATGTATTCTCATCTAAGCATCAGACTGAAGAGGATGCTAAGAAAGAATTTGGTGACGGTAGAGTGGTCAATTTTAGAACTGGTCGCTTTGAGGAAGCTTGGGTAGGAAACTGTGTTAAAATAGGGTTATCATATGGGTTTGTAGAACCATTAGAGTCTACTTCTTTATTCAATACTCATCATGGTATCTTACAGTTGGTTGATACTCTCGCCACAGTCCCTGACTTCGGTCAGTTTGAAAGAGATAACTTCAATTGGAATCTTGCCGAGCACTTTGATGGTTGGAAAGAGTTTGTTGAAGCACACTACTATTACTCCTCACGTAAGGACACTCCATTCTGGAGGTCACAGACTGATGAGATGGACTATGAAAAGGTTGGGAGTCATGAATTCATACGTCATTACATGACAAGTGATGAAGCATTCAACCCTGAGCAATTCCACCCTATCGTATACATTATGGCAGGTGCTGGTAAGAATCACATCAACAGGAGACACTACGGATACTTTAACTATCCTATACCAGTGTCACAACGCATCGTTGATGACTGGAATGAGGACTATGAATTGAGGAAGCAATTCGCTGCTTCTCTACCCACAATGTATAAATATCTATCGGATACATTCCACAAGGACTCATGAATTTTCTCCCCCAAATCTTTGACAAACAGGCCAGGTTTCAACCTTGGTTATGGGAGAAGTATGATACCTTCGACCGTAGCACCTTGCAGAAGAAAAGGAAAGAGAATGAGGCAGAGAATAAGTATCAGAAAGATAGAATGCAACACGGTAAGAAGAAGGTAGGTCATTCTAAGGACAGTCTTAAGTATAAAGAGTTTGTTAAGAAGGCAAAGGAAAGTAATAAACTAAGACCAGGTGAGGTCAAAAAGTATGTAAAAGGTAAGTGGGTTTCAAATAAGGATTGACAAGTTACAAAACTTCATATATAATAATGTGGGTGGCGACCCTTAACCGCATATTTTACTCCTGACCAGGACTAAACGGAGATATCAGTCCTCATTATACCGTTCATAAATCGCACTCTTAATTCAAATGACAACTCTTCAAAGAAAAGAGCAAGGTCTGCTAACGAATTGGAGCGAGTTTTGTGAGTGGGTTACAAGTACAAACAACCGCATTTATGTTGGTTGGTTTGGAGTTCTTATGATTCCATGCTTGTTGGCCGCTGCCACTTGCTTCATCGTAGCATTCATTGCTGCTCCTCCTGTCGATATCGATGGGATTAGAGAACCAGTTGCTGGTTCTTTCATGTATGGTAACAACATCATCTCTGGTGCTGTCGTTCCATCTTCCAATGCTATTGGACTACACTTCTATCCCATCTGGGAAGCTGCTACTCTCGATGAGTGGTTGTATAATGGAGGTCCTTATCAGTTGGTTATCTTCCACTTCCTTATTGGAATCTCTGCTTACATGGGCAGACAGTGGGAACTATCATACCGTCTAGGTATGCGTCCATGGATCTGTGTTGCATATTCTGCACCAGTATCTGCTGCATTCGCAGTCTTCCTAGTGTATCCTTTTGGACAAGGATCCTTCTCTGATGGAATGCCTCTAGGTATTTCAGGTACATTCAACTTTATGTTTGTATTCCAAGCAGAGCACAACATTCTTATGCACCCATTCCATATGGCAGGTGTTGCAGGTATGTTTGGAGGAGCACTCTTCAGTGCTATGCATGGTTCTCTAGTTACTTCTTCTCTAATCAGAGAGACAACAGAGAATGAGTCACAAAACTACGGTTACAAATTTGGTCAAGAAGAAGAGACCTATAATATTGTTGCTGCACATGGATACTTCGGTAGACTTATCTTCCAGTATGCATCATTCAACAACAGTAGAAGTCTTCACTTCTTCCTTGCAACATTCCCAGTTGTATGTGTATGGTTAACCTCAATGGGTATCTGTACAATGGCATTCAACTTGAATGGATTCAACTTCAACCAGTCGGTTGTAGATGCAAACGGTAAGGTAGTTCCTACTTGGGGTGACGTTCTTAACAGAGCAAACCTAGGTATGGAAGTGATGCACGAGCGTAATGCTCATAACTTCCCACTTGACTTGGCATCTGCTGAGACCAGTGAAGTTGCACTACTATCTGCACCTGCTGTGGGTTGACACATAGTTAGTTACATATTATACTAGAGGGGTCATTTGCACCCCTCTTTTTTTATGCTGATTCATCTTACTATTTTTGCAATCATTACTATCTCAGTAGCACTCATCGTATTGTATGTTTACAATCCACACAGATGAAGATAGATACTCAGGGGATGAGTCTTCCCCAAGACCCTAATTACATAGAGAAAAGGACTCCAGACGAACAACGTCAAGCACTTCCTTCTGCTATTATTACTCCTCGGAGATTATTTACTGACAGTTATGTCAAGGAGTTAAAGATACTTATTAATGAAGTATTGGATGCGAGAGAAGGTAAGACTGGAGTATCATATTTTGATACCGAGAAGTTTAAGCATTCAATACACGACCAAGAACCACCCTATCAAGAATGGACATGAGAGACACACTAATTAAGGCACTCTTAGCACATGCTCAAGGAGATATCGCCAAGCATAAAGCAAACGTTGAAGTATACCTAGCGAATGCTGCTGGTATTGGAGAGCACTCTAATATTGTAGAGGCAATCGAGCAAGAGCTTGACATGATTGCTAAGTACCAAGACCAGATAGATATCATCAATAAATACTTCAAAAGATAGAAGTTTAAATGGGTGCTCAGAATATTAGAGACCTGGTAGCGAGGTGTTATGAGGGTTTGGGACCACTGTTGTCACCCAACTCTCTCGACCAGTTGAACCCTAATGTTCCTACAGGTGGTAGCGGTAGCGGTATCGCACCTACACCTGACCCTTCAGCAGTCATACGTGAGTTAGTTGGTAGATGTTACGATGGGACACCCCCATTGATGACTAACCCACTTGACCAACAGAATCCACAACCTCTGTTTGTGCCACAGCCTGATGAGCCAGTGCCAACACCAGCAGAAGTAATTCAAACTCTAGTTGGTAGATGCTATCCAGATTTACCTGACCTAGAGCCACCACCTCCCGACCTTGATGATGGAGGTGACTGGACTATCATTGACCTTACCGACCAGATGGATTGGGCAAGGCAATTTGTTGACTTAGATATTAATAAACTTGTTGTTAAAACACCTGACCCTAATGACCCTACTGGTTTTATTCAATGGGATGGTAGTCAGTGTGAAGAGGTACTAAAATATAGAAGACAGAATCTTATCAGAGAGTTAGGTGATGGTTGGTGGCAACACATTACTACTGGTGAGAAATATTATTGTGAAGATACTAACTGGAATCCTAATATTAAATGGGAGAACTGTGTAAGGAATGCACTAGAGTGTATGTTTAGACCTTACATAGGTGGACACTGGACACCACCAAAGGCAGACTGTGAAGGTCTCCATAGTAAAGGGTGGAGTAGTAACAGAGATGAGATATGTATCAAGAATTGTTATCCAGATAGGTTAGCAGTCTATGAATCTACATCTGCTGTTGACCATGCCTATCATCTATCACAGATACCACCATCAGGTTACACATTAACTTCATCGACACCAGCATTTTATATTCTTAAAGCAGAGGAGTCAGGTAAAACAACTGGACTGTTTAAGTACTACTCAGGTACCAATGAAGATACTTTCTTAACTACTAACCCAGGTGAACCAGAAACACCTGGGGCAGGTGAGAGAGCAACTATGAATGCTTCTGGTATGGTATTCGTAGAGCAGATGGGTTATGTATTTAAGGTTGCTATCGATGCATCCTCTTACTTGGCAGATGGTGAGACCATTAAGCCACTCCATAGATTTTGGAAGTCATCTCCATTCAACCACAAGTATATGATTGATGCTGATGTGGAAGGACAGAGACCAGAGAGGACAGACAGGTGGTGCTATAGTATTCCACAGACATGCTCTGCTGACCTCAGTATTAGTATTGACACAGAGCATGGTAGTGCAGGGTATGACAACGCACTTGGTTTCTACCTAGCAAATGATTCAGGTCCTCAGTATGGTGTCATCGTATGTGCATCAGCTAAGGGTGGTGTAGAGATGGGCACCACTACTGTATCCTCATCCTTTTTACAACAGTATGGTAACGGAACCATGGGATTCTTTTTGATCCCTAATGGTGGTGGCCAGAATTCATTGAGTATAGGTCAGACTGTAACATTTACTCCACTCGGAGATGGATTCAGTGCAGTAGGTATCACTACAGCACAGAGTAACTACTGTATGTTTAGTGATAGATTTTGGAATCCAAATGATAAAGACTATACTAAGTGGCATGGTACCTCCCATCAGATGTGGGAAGACTTACTCAATGGTGATGATGATTATGATGACTTGAAACTTTGGCACAACGTTCAGTGGTCGTATAATGGTTGGATATATGAGGGCATCACAGGGTATGTGTATGGTAAGGCAGCACCTGAGAAGGTGATGAAGAAATTGACCAACAACACAGTCTGTGACGACAGGATACTTGAGACATCCTTTAAGGATGTGACCATGAGGAGGTTGGATTGTGGTACCAATCTACCTACTACTCAGAGTAACTCGGCAGACCATGAGTGTGGGCAATGCACTGGAGGTTATGCTCTGAAGTTACACACCACACAAACACTAAAGGTTAAACGCACTAGCTCATTCAGACTGAAGAGCATGGGTGGAATCACAGGTGGTCTTGAAGCAGACTGCATCAAATTCACGCTGCGAGTTGCCAAAAATGGCCAGGATATATTCAATAAGCAATTCCATGTGAGGTATTGGCCTAAGATAGGTGATGATTTACATGATGTAAGTATCTCCTGTAGTCCAGATGATACTCTTACCTTAGAGGTAGTAAGCATTGATGTGGGTCCTCATACAGGATTCATATCACCTGAGTTAGCCATCTATGATGAAGAGTCGGGTGGTTTCACTGACATGGTGTCCCTTAACTTAGGTACTCAGGCACATGATGATACCATTGGTTCTACTACTGGTGGTACCGTTGGTAACCCACTTAATACTACTATTAATACTGTAACAGGATTCGGTATGCAATTCCGTCCTAGTATGAAGGAGTCAGATGAATGGCAACCAGGTGCTAGAGCAACGGAGACATGGACAGTCAACGCAGTATGGACTGGTGAGTATCCATATGTAAATGTATATTCAAGTGGTGCTAACGTACCGATGCATGGTTCACTCCAAGCATCTCCAGATATTCCAGGCAACTCAAGGACATTGCAGAATACCTTGATGCCTAACCTACCTAGTGCATACATTGACACAGGATATGTTTATGACTTCAGTGAATACTATCTTGATAGTGTCTTACCTAACTTAAACTATAGGTCACAGACTGGTGTCTACAATCACTTACTAGAGGAGCATCTAACTACTAGGTGGGAGACTCTAAGTGGTGCAGGTATGCCAGCTGCTATACTACAGGCAGCACCTACCACCTACGCACTTAACAGCAGACCGTGGTATAATATAGGTGGCAATGCATTTGGTACTGACTTTACTAATGCAGTGACCAATCTCTATCAAGGTAGTGGAAACTTCTTCTCACCTTGTACGTTTATGCATGACTATACTTTGGATACACTTGCAGGTGCAGGTGCTCCATCGTTTGATGATGCATGTAAGATACGTTTAGGTATCACATTCTATCCAGTCATCACACAACTCACTGGTAGTAGTAGGACAGTCCACTACTGGCAAGCAATGATTAATGTGATGAGTGTAATGAATGCAGGCTCAGGGTATAGCGAAGGACAAAAGTTTGTGCTACAATGGCCTCCTAAGAGGGATACTAAGACTGAAAACGCAGCAAACACACCCTACTATCCAGACCAAGAGAGTGGATTTAAAATTCCACATACTCCAGTGGTAGCATGGTTTGAGTCTGCTGATATGGTTAAGAGGATGGCAAAGGAAGCCTTCTATCAGGAGTCTCACAACAAAGAGTCACCTATCTGGTACCTATCATCTGACAAGGATGAATTCCGAGTTAAATTCTCTATTATAATTACTGAAACTACATAACATGGCACAAGGTTTTAATGCACGAGAGGCAGCAGCAGAGAGGTCTCTTGAAAAGTCTTCAAAAGAATTGAAGATGTTAAGGAAGGTCATCGAAAAGTATAAGGATGATCCTAAGGGCAAGAAGAAGATGCTCAAGAAGATGCAGAAGTATTGGAGGTCTCCTATTGCTACCATCAAAGGGTTAGACTACAAACCTAAGGGTGAGGACTGGCAGTTAGACCCTGAGATTGCTGACAATATTAAAGGTATGCAAGAGTATATCGATCCACGTGGTGATGAGGACGATGCTACAACTGTCTTAACAGACGAGCAGGAATCAGAATTACGTGATATAATGACAAAAACAACCAATAAAGATGATTAATCTTGATGAGAAGTATCATCATTACTTGGAGACTGGCAAGACTCTCAGGATTGATGGCGTAAATGAAAAACTAAAAGGATATGGTTACAACTGTGATGGTAACGACATCATAGGATACTACCTGCTCACGGATAACTATAAGTTATTCTATAATCTTAATGAGCAGTTCCTTAAGCTTGTGCCACTTCGAGAGCTGTCCACTGATACTTGACGGTTTACCGCAGTATCTGTTATTATAAATACTTCTTCGAACAGGACTCGAAACTATCGTAACCCTGCGTAGATAAAACAGTGCCCCATGTCGGGGGTTCACTATCATCCGCAGGTCTTTTACTGTACTTGCGAGACACTTAAACAAAAACATGTCAATCAAATCAACAATCGCTGCTGTTGCAGCATCTCCATTCCTACTAGCTGGTGCAGCCTTTGCTGGTCCATACGTGAATGTCGAGTCAAACCTTAGCTATCCTGATGGAGCTTATTCTTCAGCAACAACCGACGTACACGTAGGTTATGAGGGAGTAAACGAAACTGGTAAGCTTGCATACTACGTACAAGGTGGTCCTGCATTGAATCATGCTGAGTCTACTGATGACACAGACCTTGACTTCTCTGGTAAGGTTGGTGCTTCTTATGCAATCGCTGATGCTACATCTGTATACGGAGAAATCTCTGGTATCACTGATGAAGATTCTGCTGGTGAGTCTCTAGTTAATTGGGGAGCAAAAGCAGGTGTTAAGTTCACTTTCTAAGTGCTAGGTTAATATCATACTAAATAAAGGGTCACCTAAGGGTGACCTTTTTTTCTCCCCTTTATTAAAAAATGGCCAAAACTATAGGTAACACCGCAATCTATACAAGAAATGGATGTGCATTCTGTACAAAGATTAAGGAAGTTTACAAAAGTAAGGGTTGGGGCTTTGCAGAATACAAATTAGATGTTAACTTTACTAGGCAGCAGTTCCAACAAGAATTTGGACAAGGTGCCACCTTTCCTCAAGTAATCATTGCAGGACATAAGATGGGTGGTTGCACCGAAACTGTTAAATACCTTCGAGAAAACCAGTATCTGTAATGAAGCTTCAAGATCCTAATGAGATTTACACACTAATCGACCGCAGCATAGATGAAGCTATGATGAATGGTCGATTTTTATTTGACATGAAGATGTATCTTACATCTAATGGATGGACTAGAAAGCAAACGAAAGAATTGATTGAGTCCTCATCGATGGATGAGTTGACACAGGCAGTCAATGAATTGAGTCAATACATTGCACGAGATAAGTATATGACTGAAGCATACAGTAACATGCCTAAACCTCAAGCAAGGAAGGTTAGAAACTATCTTCAGAAACTTATTGATGATGCACAATCATACTATGATACAAGGAAACCAGGAAGACCTCGTAAGTCCTCTAAATAAGATCAGACATACCTAAGGAGGAAACAGATGGAGTTAACTTTTTTATACACCAGTTTCTTCTTGACAATCGGGAGTTTTCTGCTAGGATTTGTAGTAGCATGGAATCTTAAGCATGTATTTGATGAGTGGAGAGCAAGAGCAGACTATGCTCAACTTGTTATGCACCCAGAGATGCAAGATGCCGATGGTCCAGTTGACCCCACAGAACTATTGTACTTGCGTATTACGGAAGAAGATGATACAATAGTTGAAGACGAAGAATAACCACGTGTTTTTAAAATGAAACTGATGATATCTGAAGTGCTTCAGAAAGCACATAATGCAAAGACCAAAGCACAAAAGATTAAAATCCTACAGGATAACAATACTCCTGGACTTAGGATGATATTTGTTGCTAACTTTGATGAAACATTAGTGCCACGTGTCCCACTAGGTGAGGTTCCTTACCGACCTAACGAAGCACCCAAGGGCACAGAGCATACCCTCCTTGAGAAGGAAGCAAATAAACTATACTATTACTTCAAAGGTGGTGCTGATAACGTAGCAACCATGAAGATTGAGAGTATGTTTATTCAACTACTGGAAGGACTTCATGAGAGTGAAGCAGATGTAGTTGTTAAAGCAGTCAACAAGAATTTACACAAGAGGTATCGTATTACCCATGCAGTTGTTAAGGAAGCATTCCCTAGTATTAAGTGGGGTAATCGAGGTCGTCCATGATGCTTACTAAAGAGCAAGTCACAGAGATTAATGACGCAGGTCATGGGTGTACAATCTTATTCACTAATGTAACACCTGATAAGGCAGAGGATAAGACACTCCCAACCAATGCTTATCTACTTGAACTCAAGAAGGATGGTAAGACTTGGTTTGATTTAGTGATGGGAGATGCTGTCTCTATCTTTGACAAATACTATGACTATCTCGGTCACTGTATGGTCAGAATGTTATGGACTAAGGGCACTCGACAACCTGCCATGTATAAAACTGACAAACCTAAGCAACCACCTAAGAAGCAGCCTAAGAAATGACAGATACAATGCACAAAGCGACACTGCTCAAACTGTTAAAGGAGAGAGCATATAAGAGAGGACAGTATACATTATCATCTGGCAAGGAGTCAGAGCATTATGTCAACTGCAAACCTGTAACACTATCGTGTGAAGGTAATGCATGTGTATCATCTCTGATGGTAAAGATGCTAGCTCCTAAGTCAGTAGCAGTCGGTGGACTAACACTGGGAGGAGACCCACTGGTATGTGGTGTTGCACAGAGAGCATTCTATAAGGGTGGACACATCGATGCTCTTATTATTAGAAAGAATCCTAAAGGATATGGCACCAAGGAAGTGATTGAAGGTAACAAACCTGAGAAGGGTGCTGTCGTTACTGTGTTGGAAGATGTTACTACTACAGGTGGTAGTGCTATGAAGGCAGTTAACGTGCTACGTGGTGCAGGTTACACTGTCAATCGTGTGGTTGCTATCGTTGATAGGATGGAAGACCATGAGATTTGGGATCATAATAAGATAGAATTTCTATCACTGTTTAAGTTGGAGGACATCATTGAATGACAGTCTACATTGACCCTCGACGTAAAGTTGAGACACCTAGTAATGAAATGACACCAGAAGAACTAGAGAAGAAAAAGAATGAAGAGTTGGGACTGAAAGTAGTGCAAACATTCGCTAATCTTACGGTATCACCTCTGCTTATCATGTGGATTTGGAATTGGATTATTCCTGGTCTGTTTGGACTACCCACATTGACTTATTTTACTGCACTAGGACTCTATGTCTTGTGTAAAATACTATTTGGTAATCAAGGTGGTTTGAATGACTAAAGTATGTCTCGTCACGGTAACACCTGACGCTGAAAAAACTATAGGATACATCGCAAGAGTATCTAACCCTAACAATCAGGACAACCCAAAGGTTGAGGGGTTACTGAAGTATTGTATCAAGCATGGACACTGGTCTATCTTTGAGCAAGCACACATGACCCTAGAGATTAATACCACTCGTGCTATTGCTGCACAGATACTGAGACACAGGTCATTCACATTCCAAGAGTTCTCTCAGAGATATGCAGACACTAACCTCCTTGAGGCACCAGTGGTACCAGAACTAAGGAGACAAGATTTAAAAAACAGACAGAATAGTATAGATGACATCCCAGAAACCGAGCGAGCCTTTTTACAAGGCCGAATTAAACAATACTTCGCTGAAGGACAACAACTCTACACCGAATTACTTTCTGCTGGGGTTGCAAAAGAGTCTGCGAGATTTGTTCTCCCCTTGGCTACTCCTACTCGTGTTTATATGTCTGGTTCTGTAAGGAGTTGGATGCACTATATACAATTACGCACTGCCAATGGCACCCAGAAGGAGCACATGGACGTGGCAAATTTATGTCGTGACCATTTCATATGCAACTTCCCAACCATCTCTAAAGCATTAGGATGGTGCCCAGACGTTGATGACTGTGATTGTAACTACAATGACGGATGGGAAGACACTCAACCCTGTTTACGAATAGACTAATGCCAACATACCCAGTTATAAATAAGACTACAGGCGAAACTAAAGAACTCTCTATGTCTATGTCCGCTTATGATAAGTGGAAAGAAGAAAATCCCGACTGGGATAAGGACTGGAGTCAAGGTACTGGTGGAGTAACCTATGGTGACCCCAAACAATCAGACGGATTCAAAGAAGTAATGAGTAAGGTGCAAGAGAAGCATCCAACTGCCAACCTTTCGAGGTTCCTATAGAATGGCAGTTGCACGTAAGAGGAAGAATGGTAACGGTGGCACCCCTAATGGGAGCACTTTATCTAAGAGACAGATGAAACGCAAACCTATCAACATCGATCATCTCAGGACGATCGAGCCGTTGACAGACAATCAAACCAAAGTATTTGATGCGTTTGGCGAAGGTAAGAATTTAATATTGCATGGTTGTGCTGGTACTGGTAAGACATTTATCAGTCTATACCTAGCACTACGTCAAGTACTTGACCCTGCCACACCATATGACAAGATCTATATGGTGCGGTCTCTTGTGCCTACACGAGAGATTGGTTTCCTACCTGGAGACCATGAGGATAAGAGTGACCTCTATCAAATACCATACCGTAACATGGTGAAATACATGTTTAATATGCCAGATGAGGTCACATTTAACGGGCTGTATGACAACCTACGTGGCCAGGATTCTATTTCCTTCTGGTCTACGTCATTCTTACGTGGTGTCACACTTGACAGAGCAATTATAATTGTGGATGAGTTTAGTAATTTAAACTTCCACGAATTAGATAGTATCATCACTCGTGTTGGTAATGACTCTAGGATTATATTCTGTGGAGACTACTCCCAGTCTGACCTAGTTAAGACCAATGAGAGGACTGGTGTGCTAGAATTCATGAAGATATGCAAACAGATGCCATCATTCTCGATGGTTGAGTTTGAGATACCAGACATTGTAAGGTCTGGTTTCATAAAGGAATATCTTATTAGCAAAATCAATCTAGGAATTTCTTGATGTTTAATTATGTTGGTCCTGCTAAACCTCTTGAGGAGGTTACAAGTAGGACTCTTGACCAAGGTCGCTTCTATAAGATTGACGACACTTGGATGCCCAGTGTTACCACTGTCGTATCACACCAATCTAAGGCAGGTATACTTGCATGGCAAAACCGTGTAGGTTTTACAAAGGCAGAAGAGATTAGACGTTCCTCTGCATGGAGAGGGACACAATACCATAACTTAGTGGAGTGTTATCTTAAAAATGAATTGGAAAAAGTTGAGGAGAGCAAGGGTCTTCCCACGTACCTTTTTAGGGCTGCTCGTGAGACTCTTGATAGGATTACTAATATTCACGCTATTGAGGCCCCTCTTTTTTCTCGCAATCTATGTATTGCTGGTAGGGTGGATTGCATTGCTGAGTTTGATAATGAGCTTGCTATAATTGACTTCAAGACTACTAAGACTCTCAAGAAAGAGGAATACTTAGAGAAGTATTTCGTACAAGAAGCAGCGTATGCTTACATGTACTATGAGATGACTGGTGTAGAGGTAGACAAGCTTGTTACAATGTCAGTCGCTGAAGACGGTACGATGCAAGTTGTCCAAAAGTATGATAAGATACCATACATAAACCTCCTGATTGATTGGATTAAGGAGTACCACGAGGACATTAAGAATGCGTGAGGACGTATTAGGTGTACCATTCTACAGGTTTTACTACGATAAGAATGAAGAGATAGTTGAAGCAGTTAAGAAGTTAAACTATAAACCTAACAACACTAATCACATCTGGGAAGGTGTGCATGATGATGGTGTAGGTGGAAGTGACCTTTATAACTACGAAGGCTTCGGTGATCTTTTCGCATGGTTGCAAGACTGCATGGCCGAAGTTGCAGAGGACTTAAAAATTCCTAACAAATTGGTATGCAATGCAGCATGGTCACACCTAAACAAACCACACGAATTCTTTTACGACCACACTCATTATAATTGTATGTTTAGTAGCAATTACTATTGCACTGGACATGCTGACGATATGACTCAGTGGTTTTACCCCAATCCATACTTCCATTACACAAACATCTATCCTTTAGGTGATTTTGAGGAAGACAAATACATGCTTACCTTTAAGGAACCCACAGAACCTGGTAAGTTTCTTGTATTTCCACCCATGATACGACACAGGGCATGGCCTAACACATCAGACGAGGATAGGATAACGATTGCAGCTAATTGGTTTCCTACAGGCAACATCAATGCTGCTGGTGTATCTCACCTTAAGTTGGACGTTATACAATGAAGGAAATTGAAGAAAAATTTATGACACAGGGGAAGTTTACCGCACTTGTAGAGGAGCGTGTGAAAGATTCCAACGGCCTAATTAACTATATCGAAGCTGTCGCATCAGTATGTGAAGAGTTTGAGATTGAAGTTGAAACTGTCAACAAGTTAGTCTCTAAACCACTCAAGGATAAGATTAAGTGGGATGCACAGCAACTAAATTATATCAAGAGAACATCACGAGGAGTTTTAAACCTATGAAGGACGACTTTTTTAAATCTGAAATCGTAAAGGAAGAGTTAGAAGAGATACAGGAATGTTATACTGAACTGTTAAAGATGTCCTCTGGACTTAAAGATTTCTCTCCAAAGGAAAGACTTGACCACATCGAGAAGACACTAGAGTTGATTGCTAAACAGAAAGTATTCTACGCAAGACTACAACTAGCAGCACACAGTGTCAACGATGATGAGACTGCTAAAGAAATTAAGGATAGGATTGAAGAGATGAGTGGTACTTATGCACCTGGTCTCAACCTTACTGCTATCCTAGACACTATGGAAGAGAAGTTGAGATTCTGGAGAGAACAGATAAAACAGGGTGTTGACACTGCCTAAATAGTATGCTACTATTATCCAGTAGTAAATATCACACAATAAATAACGGAGAAACACATGTCATTCGCAAGCCTCAAGAGTAAGTCTGGTCAATTTGGCAAGCTTACACAACAGATTGAGAAGATGTCCAAACCCCAAGGTGCAGGTCCTGATGAGAGACTCTGGAAACCTGAGGTGGACAAGTCAGGTAACGGTTATGCCGTAATTCGATTCCTTCCAGAGCCTGAAGGTGAAGACCTTCCTTGGGCACAGGTATGGAGTCACGCATTCCAAGGACCAGGCGGTTGGTACATTGAGAATTCCCTCACTACACTTAACCAAAAGGATCCAGTCGGAGACCTTAACAGGACTCTATGGAATAGTGGACTAGATGCAGACAAAGATACTGCTCGTAAGCAGAAGAGGAAACTCTCCTACTACAGTAACATCTTGGTTATTAAAGACCAGTTGCATCCAGAGAATGAAGGTAAAGTCTTCCTATACAAATACGGTAAGAAGATTCACGACAAGATTGCCTCAGCGATGCAACCACAGTTTGAAGATGAGCAACCCATCAATCCATTTGACCTATGGAAGGGTGCAAACTTTAAGATTAAGATTCAAACTATCGGTGGTTTTTGGAATTATGATAAGAGCGAATTTGATGTCCCATCTGTAGCAGGTGGACTTAGTGATGAGCAACTCGAAGATACTTGGAAGAAAGAATACTCTCTTAAAGAGTTTACTGATGCCAAGAATTTCAAATCATTTGAAGAGTTGGAAGCACGTCTTAACTTAGTCCTAGGTAAGACATCACGTGCTAGGGTCAGGACAAACGAAGAAGAAGAGGATTTGGTACCTCTTAGTAGTCCAGTTGTAAAAGAGGACCCTACCCCACCCCAAAAGAGTGGGTTTGGTGCTAGAGTAGAAGAAATCGAGGAGGGTGACTCACCTGACTTGAGTTACTTCGCATCCCTCGCTTCAGAAGACTAAATGAAAAAACTGTTAATGGCACCCATCCTTGCTCTGGGACTCATCTCTCAACCAGCATCTGCTCTTACATGGGCAGAGTTTTGGGAGCCATTCACAGAAGACCATCATCACCACTATAATCATCATCATAGTGGTTTTAATTATAACGACCACCCTGTTAGATGGGGTAGGAAGGAGCACTATCATCCCAAATCATCTGGTGGTATGGGATGGCACTCTCCTCACAAACATCATCACTTCATGTCTGACTCTGAAAGATACAATGGTGTAGTTAGAAGGTGTGAGACATGGGTTGAGTATAGGAAGTGGAGGTATGGTGACCATCATCACGGTGGACGCTACAAGTTTTGGAAAACCTTAGAGTGGCACGAATGTTGATATATAATTCGACTTTCTGTTCAAGCAAAACCCCCGAAAAAATCGGGGGTATTTTTTTGTCTGTAGGGGTCGCTAAGTAAAAATACCTAGGAAGACCCATATTGGTTAGAAGTGGTTGTATTGCTATCTGTCGTTGTAGAGGTAGTTACTGTTGTGGTACCATCCGCTAATTGCTGTCCTTCTCCGATAGTTGCAGCAGAGGTGTCAAACTCCCTAGATGAGTAATCTGCTTCTGAAGCAAATTCGATAGAACTCGTTAATCCGATATTTGTCGAATATGTTGGTTTTACCGCAGCAAACGCTTCTTGGTTAACTTTTTCAGATCTCTTAGCTTGCGAATCTGGGTCAGTTTCCTCATTTGGCAGATATGAGACTAATTGCTGATATTCGTCAATAAAGTCAGAAACGTAAGCTTCCCTTAAAAGGTAAATGTTTCTTTTTTGGTCATTAAGCTTTGATTCGTATTCGTAGTTAGTGATAGGAACGACCAAATCGTCTTTTTCGACCCATGTGCCATCATATCGTCTATATGTCCAATCTTCAGGTACTTCCATTCCTCCTCTAACGACTGTCCTTCTTCGCATATCCTTAATTTCTTGAGTTTCCCAATGATGGGTATCTTCGACTTTGGTCTCTCCATACTTCTCCGCACACATTTTATACAATTCATCCTCTGTCATAGGCCACTCCATATAAGTGTTTATGATATTGTTACATAAGAGGATTACCCAGTCATAATTCTGATTTCCGTAGAATTTGGATGCTACTTGGTCAGGTCTTTCATTGTTACCAATGGTATATTGGGTAAAACCCAGAATAGCGTCATCTAGGTCTTCACGAATTTTAATTCTCCTAAAGAGGTTTTTCGCTAAAACGTGTGGATCCACGTTATTAGTCCTATAGGAGGAAGTCCTTACATAGACATCTGGTAAGTAGGAAAAATATTTTGACATTATTTGAAGGACTCCTTGGTGATGAATGCAGTCTCTTGGAAACTTAAATCCATTTGATATGCAGCAGGACCATAATCTAGTTCATCGCCACCAGGATTGTGTGTTTGTAGTGATGAATAACCTCCTTCAGGTGAGAAGTTAAGTGCCATGTTGGTTAGGACTAATTTAGTTGGGAATTGCATCAATTTGTTAAGCACACCCATTTTAGCCCCAGTTCCAGGATTTGAAACTGTTTCACTTACTCCACTGTCAACATGTCTGACAATAGAGATTCTAAAGAATTCTGGAATACTCAACCAGTGCTCTGGACCTTTACCAGGTAGCATTGAATTTCTGAGTACATTTATGATTTCGTATATTTCTCTTACATCACTGGCATTCTTTGGTACCAGTTTAAATGTGAATTTATGGTCTCTGAATTTATCTTGACCTTTAAATACTGCTTCTTCATATGGGTTGAATACCTGACCTGTTGATAATGCAGCGAGGTCATTAGCAGTAAGGTTACCATCACCCATACCACTCATACCAATGGCAGTATTAATAAGAGAGGATCCTGCTTTAAATACAATTCCTGACTTACCTGCTTGGGCAGCAGCTTTCATCTGTTCTCCAAACCCTTCACCTGGACCTTCTGGACCGAAGTTTCTAGCAGCATTAATACCAGCAGCACCTACAGCACCTAAACGAACAGTATTATAAGTAACTCCATAACCTTCGCTTAAAGCTTGAGGGAGATACAAATAAATAGTTCCGTTATCGATACCTGCACCAGTTTTGTGGTCAAATATGTCAAATTTTAGATAATCAATCACTTTTGTCGGAAAGCCAGCATCTTCGCTGATTGCTTCCTGACTCATTCTACTATTGACACCTAACGGTTTACTTCTGGGATATACTAATGGCATGAGTTATAAAGGACGCTACAAACCATCAAACAAACATAAGTATAAGGGTGATCCTACCAATATTATTTATAGGAGTTTGTGGGAACGCAAATTTATGCTATGGTGTGATGGTAACGCAAATGTTTTGGAGTGGGGAAGTGAAGAATACGTTATACCTTATCGTAGTCCCTTGGATAATCGTGTGCATCGCTATTATCCCGATTTCTATGTTAAAGCAATCACGAGAGACGGACGACTTGCGAAATCAATCATTGAAATTAAACCTTATGTACAGACTAAACCACCGAAACGCAGGAGGCAGAAGTCTCGGACGTTTCTAAGTGAAGTCAAGACATATAACGTGAATGCTGCTAAATGGAAGGCAGCTAGGTCTTGGTGTATGGATAGGGGAATGACATTTCTTATATTAACTGAAAATCACTTAAATATTAAATGAGCATTTTCACAGACGTAAAAGATTTAGCAGGTGGTGCCTTTCGTAGTAAGTCGTGGTACCGTGAGCAACTCCAGTTTGGACTACAGTCTTATACTGGTGCTTTTACCGTGGGTGATATTATTTTCTTCAATTATAGTGCTCAGACACCAGATTTACTATTCTGGGATACCTTCCCAATGGTACAAATAACTGATGTAGACTATGATTTGAAGCAATTCTCTGGTGGTAATATACACTATTTACGTCCTAGTACACGTAAATCAGTAGGTGCCAGCTGGGCAGCTGGTAGTATTTCATATCCTATGCGTTGCCACCATAAATACTTTATGAATAGTTGTACAAGTGTGTACGAAGTACCACGTGATAACTTTGAAGATATGACTCCTATACCAGTGGAGCAGTTCGTTATGAGACCTAAGGGTCTTAAAAAGATCTTGGAGGTTCCAAGTCGAGTTATATGGAGTAGACTAAAATGAGAACAGGATTTAATGTCTTCCTAGACACGGTTATGAGTGGCAATAAAGAGCCATCTCGGAGTAACCTGTATGAAGTTAGAATTCCAATTCCTGCTGTAGTTTGGACAAGAAATCCTGACCTCAGGTCAAGGCAGACTGAACTAGCACAAGCAATAGATATGTTTGCTGATGATGTATCAGTACCTGGTAGAAGGGTTACTACATCATCTATTAAAGCAGTTGGTGTCCAACACAAGTATGCAACTGGTCAAGCAGTTAGTGAATTTACCTGTTCATTCATTGTTACTAAAGATATGATTCATAGGCAGTTATTTGACCAATGGATGATGTTAACTGCTGCTGATCAAGAGAATAGAGTCACATTCTATGATGAATATGTAAGTAATATTATTGTTGCTAAGTGGGAATTAGCAGCACCTGTAAAGATGGAAGGATATGTAAACGATGTGAAATATGAGAGTAGAATGAATAGGTCTTCTGCTGTATGGCAGATGTATGGAGCATTTCCTATAGATATGTCTGGACACCAGTTCAATAATGGTCAAGCAGATCTAGTTAAGTTGGATGTTACCTTTGCATATGAGAGACATAGGTTTGATACCATTCAAAATGACTTACTTCCTTGGAAAGCAGATACTAAAGATAAGGTAGTTAACCCATTTGGCACTGTTAGTGACATACTTGGACTAAATATCGACCAAGGAGAAGTAGCTGGATTTAGCTAGCTAAATAACTTATATTAATGCATTCGTTATGCCTTTACCTAAATTAGCCATCCCTGAGTATGAGATGGAGTTGCCTATTACAGGCAAAAAAGTACATTATCGACCTTTTCTTGTAAAAGAAGAGAAATTGCTTTATCTTGCAATGGAGTCGAAAGACGACAAGCAAATGATGAAAGCAGTGAAGACTATCATCAAAAATTGTACCAATTTGAAAGGAAAAGTTGAAGAACTTGCAACCTTTGAGATTGAGTATATCTTCCTTAAGATTCGTTCTAAGGCAGTTGGTGAAGTTAGCGAATTTACAATTATCGCACCAGATGATGAGAAAACTAAGGTGGAAATTCAAATCCCCCTAGAAGACGTGGAAGTCGTAATCCCAGAAGGTCACACTACTAAGATTGATGTAGGTGATGGGGTCGGTATTATTATGAAATATCCGTCAATCGATGTATTCATCTCACAGAATATGTCTGAAACACCTGGATTAGAGGATATCTTTAAACTTGCTGCTAATTGTATTGAGCAGGTTTATGATAAGGAAGAAGTATATGATGATTTCACTCCAGCAGAAGCATTAGACTTCCTAGAGAATTTGAATAGTGAGCAGTTTGCAAAGATTCAAAACTTCTTTGAAACTATGCCTAAACTCTCTCATACAATTCCTGTATATAACCCTAAGACTAAGGTAACCAGTGATTTAGTATTAGAAGGACTAGCATCTTTTTTCGAGTAGCCCTTATGCACAATAGTCTTGAGAATTACTACAAGACTAACTTTGCATTAATGCAACATCACAAATATTCTCTTGAAGACTTAGAAAACATGATGCCTTGGGAACGTGACGTTTATGTCGGTTTACTTATGGCACACATAGCTGAGGAAGAAAGACGGAATAGTCAAGCTCAATCTGGAATGTCGCTATAATGGCAATTCGTAGTTTTGTCAAAATCAAACCTGTAGCAGTTAAGAATCCTCTTGATGCAGGGTTTGCATCGATCGGCAAAGGTATCAATAGTCTTGGTACAACTACTGAAAGTGTTGCTAAGAATTTCTCGCAAGCACATGAGCTTATTAAGTTTGAGCGTGAATGGTTAGCAAATAAGGGGCGACAACAAGTAAATAAATTAGAGGACGAGAATAAGGAGGAGAAGAAAACCTTCAAGTCCATGTTAAATTCTCTAAAGAAAAAGTTTAAGAAACAGAAAAGAACTAAAGCAGAGGATGCTGCTGAAGCAGGTACGAAAGAAGCACAGAAAGAGGGAATAGATGCTGCTAAGTCAGCAGCTAAGGGTCCGATTAAATCATTCTTAGAGGGTATTGGTAAACTATTGACCAATATATTGACTTTCTTTGTTGCTTATGGAGCATTAGATTGGTTATCCAAAGCAGATCCTGAGAAGATTACTAAGACTTTTAAAGCAATCTTTATGATTGGTAAGTTTATTGCCAAGATCATAGGGTTTGGTGTGAACGGAGTACTTACTGGTCTTACTAATCTAGTAGGTAGAGATTTTGGTGAAGGTCCAGTTAAGAGGTCATTAAGAGGATTACTTGGTGCTTTCCAATTAATAGGTGGTATTGCTGCACTTAGGTTTGCACAGTACCTACTCATGCCTTGGAAGGCAATTAATGATATTCAGAGACTACGCAATGTCTTTGATACTCATGGTACAATGCAAGCGGAGCAAGCAGTTGACCGCAAGTCACGTATCAACGGGTATAGGGATAGAAGGACGGGTGTAATATACACGAAGGAAGAATACGAATCTAATATGAAAGCTGCTCAGAGAGCAGACAGGAAGAGAGGTAAGAGAGCAGGTAAGGGGATGTCCTCTAACCTGTATGAATCTGAGATGAAGGGTCGATTTCAGACCCAATATAAACCAAGAAGTAAGACAGGTCTCCAGAAATTAGCCCAGAGAGGAAAGATTGGGTTTAAGAAGGGTGCCAAAGGATTACAGAAGAATTTCATGAAACCTGGATTCCAGAAGGGATTAGCAGGTATAGGTGGTGTTACTAGAGCACTAGGTGGATTAGCATCAGGAGAGGATCCAACTTCAGCAGTTGGTGCAGGTGCAGGTATGGCAGCAGGTGGTATCTTAGGTGCTGCTGCTGGTACTGCACTACTAGGTCCATTCCTAGGTCCGTTTGCACCTATGGTTGGTAATGCTATTGGTAGTTTCTTAGGTGAGTGGGTAGGTAAGACATTTGCACCAGTACTTAAACCATTATTTGAACCTATTGGGAGGTACTTCTCATTACTAGGAGATTATGTAAAGACTGTTTGGAACTCAGCAGGTGGAGGAGAATGGTTACAGGAGATAGGTGAGTTATTCTCTACACTCTGGACTTTACTTCAGCCTGGACTGAAGATAATGTGGGACTTTATTAAGTTTGTAACAGGTGCATCATTTAAGATAATAGGTGAGACCGTTGGTTGGATCGTTAATAATGCCAAAAGGTTAATGAACCCTGGCAGTATGGTGGGAGGTGTGGTAGACTTCTTAACGTTTGGACTAACGGATGCAGACGGTATGAGTAGAGCGAAAGGTGGAGAAGTTGATGCTAAGCCCCCAGAGATGGCAGCAGGAGGAGGACTTGTAGGTCCTCAGTTGAGTATTATGCAAGCAATCGGTGGAGCGATGCTTGGTGGTGTAGTAGGTGGTATATCCATGTTAGGATTTGCTGCTGCACCAGCAATGGCATTCATCGGTGGAGATATTGGTAGACTTGGACAACTATTTGGTACAGGTGGTAGTGCAGTCATTGCAGGTAAAGGATTAGGAAGTGCAGCACAGTCTGTTAAATCTATTAACACAGGAGATTTAAAGAATAGTAAGACAGAAGAAGAGCTTAGAAATGAGGAGATACAAAAACAATTACTAGAGACTGGTAACTTCTTTAATAAGATGGTCATTAAGACCATTGATATATTTAAAAGTTGGTCTGCACCAGAACCTGTTGAGGTTGTAGAACCTAAAGCATCAGGTGGTGGTGTATCTGAGCATAATAGAAAGGCAAAGAAATATGTAGACCCTATTATTATGAATAGGGATTGGGCTAAGGATCCAAATAAAGATTGGCAGAAGTTTGCTGCTGGTGGTGAATATCAGAATGGTTATCTACCACCTGAGGCATTAACATCTATTGGGTATGGACATAGTTTATCTAATGCTATTGCACCTCAATTCAAAGCAATGATGGAGGCAGCAGCAAAGGATGGATTTAAGTTAGGTACTCACTTTAAGATTAACTCTTCCTATAGGTCTTATCAGAGACAGCAGGAACTTTATAATGAGTTGGGACCAGGAACAGCAGCAGCACCAGGCACCTCTAATCATGGTCTTGGTCGTGCAGTTGACTTGTGGTATACAGATGGTGCTTATAAGTGGTTGAGACAGAATGCTAAGAAGTTTGGATTCGGTCAGATTCCAGGATATGCGACTGATGATCCAGATGGACATGAAGCATGGCACTGGGAGAATCTCTCAGGTAAAGGTGAGACTAAACCAGTTAAGACAGTTAAACCACCAGCAGGTGAGGAAGCAGAAGAGATTACTCCTAAGGAGAAACCTGCTACTGGACAGGAAACACTATCCAAACTTGAAGAGACATTAGGTAAGTTTGGTGAGAGTGGTGTCTTTGGTAGTAATAATGCAGGTTTTAATCTAGGTAATCCACCAGAAAGTCGTGATAATATTGCAGCAATTAATGTCTCTCAGATGACAAAGAGGAGAGATGAGCAGCAACATCAAGTTGAGCAGATGATGCTCAAAGCAAGGAATGACAAGGATCGCAGTAACTTCATTACACCACCTACCATTTTCCATCAGCAAGTTAAGGATACGGTAATAAATAATGGTGGTGGAAATACTGTGGTTACCTACACTAAACCATCCCCATCGTTGACACTCTGTTAATAAATGGCAGCACCACAAGTTAAGATAGAAAAGGCAGGTCTCTATAAGATGATATCTTATAAAGGCACGTCTGGTGCTGCAAAGAAATATACTCCTATGACTGCTGCCAAGCGGTTAGGAGAAATTGAAAATAGTATGACAGTGGGTATGGCATCAGTTGTATCTGGTATCAACTCACTTGGGTCAGTACTTAATAGTATATCTGCTAACTCAGCAGCAATGGTGTCATCTCTTAAGGCATCTGTATCTGAGCAGATTAAGGACAATCAAGAACTTATAAAGAGAGAGAAGCAATTAAAGAAAGAGAAAGACGCACGGGATAAACAAGCAGCACGGGAAAGAAAGAAGGCAGATGAAAAAGCAAAGAGAGATGCAGCAGAGAAGGGAGCAGAAGCTCCTCTGTTTAAGAAGATAAGAGAAACGTTTGCACAGAGTACTAAGAAAGCATTCAGTGGTATTTGGGGAGCACTTGTAAAGTTTGCAACCTTCTTCCTCAAGTTCTTTGTCATGTACAAAGCACTGGATTGGATTGCTAATAATCCTGGAAAGATTGAGAAACTTGCTAAGGGATTATTTGCATTAGGTAAGTTTGTATTCAGAGTCACGACCTTCTTAGTGGGGTCAGGTCTTGATGGATTCACTAAATTTATGGAGAATCCCCTATCATTGAAGGGATTCTTTGGTGCTATACAGTTTGTAGCATCTGCTGCACCATTGTTTATTGGTCTGGCATTCTTAAAGAGTCCAGTCAATACAGTTAAGGCACTTGCTTGGGTAGTAATGTCCCTAGGTAAGGGCATTATGAATATGCATAAGCAAGGAAAGCTTATGAATAAGCTCAAGGCATTCAAATCAACTCGTATGGCGAGGTTGGTTGGTAGTCTTGGTGCTGCAACTATGGCATTTACTGGTGCTCAGTTAGATGGTGCCAGCATGGCAGAGTCCCTTGGAGCAGGTGGTGGTGCTGCTGTTGGTCAGATGGCAGGTGCTAAACTGGGTGATATGCTCGGTCAAGCAACTGGTATACCTGGATTAGGTATGGTTGGTGGTGCTCTCGGTGGTATGGTGGGAGCACCTGTAGGTAAAGCTATAGGTGGTATGATAGAACCACTCGTTGCACCTGTACAAAGATTTATTGGTCAAGTTAGTGACACCTTTAACGCTGTTATTGGTGCAATCAAGGAACCCATGACTGAATTCTTTCAGGGCATGGCAGATGTCTTTAATACTCTCCTTGATATTGTAGAACCTTATCTACCACAGATCGCTAAGTGGGTTGGTGGTGGACTGAAGATGGTGTTGTCACCATTCTTATTTGTATTACAGACACTTACTAAGGTACTTAAATTCTTCGCACCTAAGGATAAGAGTGGGGACCAGGGAGGAATGGCAGAAGCCACCCAGAGAGCAATGGGAGGTCCTGTTGTGGTACCATCCCCAATACCTCAGATGGCAGGTGGTGGTGAGATGACAGCAGGTCCAATTAAACTTGTTGCTACTTCTCTGAAGAGAGTTGGAGAGATGGGCAAGGGTATTGGAGAAGTAATGCTGTTGCCATTTAAAGCAATCGGTATTGGTATTATATCTGCTATTGGTATGGTAGGTAGAATGTTTGGTAAGTTTTTACCTGCACCACTGAAGAGTCTATTGGGTAATGCACTGGCACCTATTGCTAATGCATTTGGTGTACCTCTATCACTACTAGGTGCTGATGTAGGTGGTGGAGCTGGTAGAGATAAAGCAGAGCAAGAAAAGAAAGAGAGTGAGTTTAACTTTAAGGTAGAGTTACTAAAGGTATTCGTTGGTGAAGATGGTATTGTTGGTAACTTCACTAAGATGGTAGATGTGCTTGCTGCTATGAACCTTATGAATAAGGGAATTGCAGGAGCATCTGGCGTTAAGAATATGATTACGTCAGGATTTGATAAGGTTAAGAGTTTCTTTGGTTTCGCTAAGGGTGGATGGATTAACGGTCCTATGTCTGGATATCCTGTATCACTTGATGGTGGTAGAAGCACATCCTTCATTGGTCATGGCACTGAGTGGGTAGGATATAAACAGTATGCAGCAGGTGGTGCTTATGTGGTACCATTTAATACTCCTGCTACTAAGAAGAATGGTGGACTTACCAGCTTAAGGATGCGTCAAGCAGCAGCTGGTGGATATGCATTACCATTCTCTGAGGGTGGACATTTCAAACCTACACTCAAAATGTTTAGTGAAGGTGGTATGCTTAAGGATGATGAAGCAAAGACATATAGAAGTGGACAGAAGCATACTAATCACTTCAAGATCGGGGAGACTGAGTATGGTGCAAGTTATACTAGGACTGCTAATGACTTTATTATTAAGAGTCTTCAACGTGTAGATGATAAAGGTGGATGGTTTGGATGGGGACAGAAGAAACCTCATCTATCACCTAGTGGTTCTGAGTTTCAGAAGGTACTTAAGTCACCTGAGTTGGCATACGCACTTGCTAAACATGCTGGGCTCAAGTCTGGTGGTAATAGGAGAGGGCATGGTAAGAAGGTGGATCCTTCTCTCATCAGTAGTATTATCGCAGATCCAAAGGCAGCACAATTCTTCCAGTGGAAGACTACTCCAAAAGAAGAGAGAAAGAAATTAGAAGCAGAGGCAGAAGCGAGGCAGAAACCTATAGATGACTTAGAGAAAACTCTTATGGAGTTTGGTGCTAAGATGGGAGAGCTTAAGACAGGTGCTATGTCTGGTGAAGTATTAGATGAAGCACAACTTAAGGAGAATGCTGAGTTAACTAGGAAGCAAGAAGAGATTGCATCCACAGCAGGTACAGTCATAACAGAGGAAGTTAATACTAAACCTACTATCGTTGGTGATGGTGGTGGTGACTCTGAGGTTGTAATTCCTACAGAGAATAGATTGGATGCGGATCCATATCTAATGCCTAAGTTTGGTTTGGTACCTGAATTCACAACTGATGTCGCTAACATGATGTAATGGCAAATTCGGAATCAAGAAAATACGAATTAAAGAAACTTGATATTACTATGTCTAATGACAAGACATATAATATTAAGAACATCGTCATGGATTTTACATACCATGAGGCTATTGATGCATCCTTTTTACGTTGCGATTTTAGTATCCTTGACGCTGTTGACTTTAACTTAGGTCTAGTAGGTGGAGAGAATGTAGAGATTGATCTGGTAACTGAAAGCTCAAAGGATGACCCACTTAAGGTTAAGTTAAAGGTATATAAAATTGGTAGTATCCTGAAACAGGAGAGACAGGCAGCATATATCTTACATTGTGTATCTCCTGAGATGTACTTCAATGAGATTAATAAAGTATTCAAAGCATTCGGACCAGGGAGTAAGAAAGACATTGAGAATGTCCCCAAGTATATCTGTAAGGAGTTTCTCAAGGCAGATGTTAAGAAGATTAAGAAGGACAACTTTGAGAATCATAGTAAACTCACATTCATTTCTCCCAGCTGGAGACCAGCAGATGTCATTACCTATCTCTCAGATAAAGTAACTAGGACTAACACTAGCAAGTCATCAGAGAAACAGAGTGGATTCTTATTCTTTGAGACTAAGGAAGGATTTAATTTTAAATCTATTGATAAACTATGTGAAACTTCTGCAACTCAATGGAAGTATTCATATGCTATGTCAGGTAATATGGAAGAGGATGAGGATGCTGCTAACTATACTATTGAGAGTATTCAATATCCAGATAGAGCAAACCATCTCGCTAATATGAGGATGGGTACCTATAAGACAAGTGTTATCTCTATTAGTATTCCAGCTCCAACTGATAGTAATATCCAACAGTCTGGTAAATCTTCAGGACAACAAGATACTGTAACTACTCAGGATTCAGGGGGTGAGAAAGAGACAGGTGTCAAAGTAAATGGTGGTACTAGTACTGCACCAAGTGGTACTGTTATAGGACCCAAGACATCCACCTTTAAGTCTATATTTTCAAAGGCATCTACCTTGGAGAAGGTGCCACCTTTCATCCCACCTAAGGACATTGGTGATCTGGATGATCCTAAGACACCACCAACCAGAACAAAGATTAGAGCTTTGCCTGGTCTAAAGAATATACAATCAACAAACTCGTTGATGACTTCTATGACCACTACTACAACTAATACTTCTGGTAGTGATTCATCTGATGGGTCAAGCACATCATCTTCATCATCCTCTAGTGTTACACAATATTTCAATCAAGATAACCTTAATGGTAACAAACCCACTGATGCTACAAGTGGTAAGGAGGAAAACCGTAATACTGTGGCAGTTGCACAATACGCTGCTGGGAGGTATAATCTATTACGAGCAGTTCAATTGAATATTACAGTGCCAGGTAATACTGCACTGATGGCAGGTCAAGTGATAACTGTTAATCTCCCGTCTGCACGGGAAGAAGGTGATGATGTCCAAGAAGACTTCAGATATAGTGGTAAGTATCTTATTGCAGGTCTAACACATATCTGGAAGCAGAGTGGATTAACTACCAGACTCCAGTTGGTCAGGGATTCAACAAAGAAAAAGGTATAGCTTTTAATACTTGCTATAATAAATAACTATACACGATCAAATAAGTTATGGCATACGCAACCATAGAGGATCACATCTCAGCAGACAAGGCAATCCTTGAAAATCCTGAGACCTCACCGCAAGCACGTCGCCACACTAAACAGGAGCTACATGAGTTAGAAGTGTTTCATGACCATCATCCTGAGGATCATCACGACCCAAATTGTATTGAACTATTCTGCGAAATGAATCCTGATGAACCTGAATGTTTAATGTATGACGACTGATTGGAGAGAAGAATACAAGGGATACACATCCAACAAATATGAGTTAGACCTATTGGAGAATGGTCCAAAGAGTCTATCTCAGAGTTGGGTGCTACAAGCCCTACATAATAAATGGAAAAGAATCAAGGGGATTAAAGATCCTGAACCCCCTGATTGCTCATCGTCATTTAAAGAGTGGAATGATAACGTTCGCAACACTTATGAGGGGTCACTATCGGAATCAGAGACAGGCATTCTCGAATCCGAGTAAGTGGCCTCAGATTGATATTGAAATAACTACACCTCAACGTGATATAATAGAGGTCAAGTCTTGGTATAAGTATAAGGGTGAAGATAATCCATATAACCACATACGATATAATTGGGAGTCTGTAGATGAAAACATCATCTATTGTAAAACTCATAATCTTATTCATGATCATCCTTCCTGTCCTTTCATTTGGAACTGGGATGGAGTTTGGTGGAATGGGTGTCCTGATGGAGAATGTATTCAAGGGAAAACACGAATAGAAAATAGCATTAGATTTAATGGTATAGAATATCGTGTTAAGGACGTTGGGTATGATGTAGAGACTGGTAACCAAGTTTATGGTAAAGATCCAGCAGAGGGAGAATTTTTCTTCCAGTTGCTCGACTAAATAAAAGAAAACACTATAATTATGAGTTCTGTACAAGGTCCTGCAAGGACTGATTACTTAGGAAAAGATGGGTACACGTGGTGGGTAGGAGAAGTTGAAAACATCAACGACCCTCTCCAACTTGGTCGTGTACGTGTTCGTATTCTTGGTTGGTATACTGGACATAAAGAGAAGCAAGCATACTTAACAGATTTACCCAGTGAGATTTTACCTTGGGCAACTGTTCTGCTTCCAAGTGATAAACCACAGACTAAAGCAAGTGGTACTACAACAGAATTACAGTGTGGTGCATGGGTTATAGGTTTCTTCCTAGATGGTGAAGAGGCACAGTTACCTTGTGTGCTAGGTGCATTCAGAGGAATGCAGTATAAGGAGGATGAAGCGAAACGCACCACTATTGCAGATGGTGAGAATGCAGAATTAAATAAGACGAATACGAAGTTCCAACAGGACATGCAGAATAAACTTAACATGAGTGGTAACTCATTTGTTAAGGATCAAGCAAGCACACCTGGATCAGAGACGGGAGCGACAGAAGAAGCACGGGGTGCTATCAGTGTAGGAGAGAAAACATTACCAGGTAACGTAGTTACTAACCCTATCAAACCACCTGTTATTGCAGAGGGTATTGCTGATGGTGTTGCTGGTCCAGCAGGTAATGGATTTGCAACTGACTTAGAGAGAATGCTTACTGAGCTGGGAGAAATGACAGCGACGTTGGCATCTAGTCCAGGTGGTTTTATATCTGTGGTAACAGGTAATAAGATTGCAGGTGATAAGGTACAACAACACCTTGGTAGGATTACTAACTTCCTTTCTGGTGGTATCGCAGGTATCTTGGCACCACTAAAAGAATTACTAGCAAAACTCATTGCAGAGATTGTGGGTATGCTAGTCAAGATTATATCTCAGTTTGTACCTATCGTTGTCATTACTACTGTGATGAAATTCCTTGAGCAGATCTTTAAGATCTTCTGTATGGACACACCCATGTGGTTTGGACTGGTGCAAGCAGCCCTGAGTGACACTGCGAACTTCGCTAACCAAATGGCGAGCCTTGCGATGAACAAGGTGACTGAAGCATTAGCAGGTCTTGACTCTGCTGTTAAGGGTGTTACAAATCGTATCCTTGGTGGTATCACTGCTGCAATGAATCGTGTAAGAGACGTTGCTGGTGATGTTATTGCTGCGGTTAATGCTGCTAAAGGTATGGCAGCAGCAGCGAGGAAACTGGGTGAAACAGTTAAGATGATTTTTGAATTTGATTTTACCTCTCTCAACTGGGGTAGTCTCATTCAGATTCTTATTGCTATCCTTGGTCTACTCTTTAAGAAGTCGTGTAATAGGAAGATAAAACGACCGAAGTCGAAAGCGTGGTATCCGCTAATAGGTACCACGGAATGCGATAATATCCACGATGCGTTAGTGGGTACTCCTTACCAGAATATAGATCATCTATATGATGGTAGTGCTGCTGATACAGGTAAAGGATCATTCATCGATAAGATGTTTGAGAATATTAATCCTTACTTGATGCAAGCACAGACATTCCTTAACGGTGCTAAAGAAATTAATGATGCAACTCCAGGTAAAGAGAAGAGAATTATCTCAGGACCTGGTGGTGTAAGTACATTTGAAGATGGATTTGGTAATATACACGAGAATGTACCTAACAATAGGACTGCTATTATTGCTAAGGATTTAGCACAGACTATTAAAGGTAACTATGCATTGACAGTAGAAGGTGACTTCTATATTAAAGTCATGGGTAATATCCATGAAGAAGTGACAGGTGCTAAGAATGAGCATAGCTCACAAGGACCTCAGTCAGAGTCTAGTGGTAGCACTGAATCACCTAACCTTGATACTACAGGTGGAGCTAGTGCTGACGTAGATACTAATGTAACTGGAGAGAATACTGGTGGATATACAGTAGTTGCTGACGCATCATCACTAAGTGGTGGAGCATCATCTGATGACACTGGATCCGCTGATATGTATCGTCACCAAAGAGATATGGATAGGACTGAGTTACTCAGGTTGAATAACTTGGGTGGTTTCTATCCAGTAGAAGATATTCCATTCGCACCTGGTGCTGATTTCATGGGTAGGACACCAACAGGTCCTCAGTTATCAGCAGAGTTGAAGGATGATAAAGAGCAGAAGTCTGCTCAGAGAAAGGAAGGTGACCATGATATAGCATACACTGGTGAGGTTAAGATACAGGGTGCTAAGGTTAGTATCGCTGCTATTGAATCACTAATGATTAACTCTCAAAACGTTAAGATTGAGGGTAATACTATTGAAAACATCGCTGACGGTGAGATAGTCAACCAGGCCAACTGGATTACATCATTCCTAAATGCAGGTAGATTTGAGTTTATTGGACTCTTCAATCCATTCGCTGCATTAACTGGACAATTTACTATTGTTAAGGGTAGTATCATTGATATTACATGTGACCTACCATTCCCATCAGTAGCACCACCATCTCATGTTAGGATTGCTATTGGTACTATGGTACCTGCATCACAGGTGGATATCATTGCAGGATCCACAGCAGGAGCACACGCAGAATTTATTGCTGCACCTACTGGTGTTATCGGTGAGTTTGTCCCTCAGGGAAGCATCGTAAACCAAGTGGTGACAGGACTTTCATCCTACTCAGTGGCAGCAGGTTACATGGCAACTGGGTGTGGTTTCGGACCCCATCAGGTCTATGGCTTGCCATTACTGCTGAACTAGTGTATAATACGGAGGTAGTGAAACCTCTGTATCTATGATTGATGACGACACCTATCTTGAGCATGTCTGGGTGGATATCCCAAAGAGACAGGTCAAGATTATGGACGACGAGGGTTATGATGAAGTTATAACCTGGAAATTTGATGATGAAGGAGCAGAGGGTTTCACCGAAACAGTGGCACACTTTCGGGAATTTATTCCTGATGATATGATTACTTACTTACCTGGAAGATGAATATTATTTCACTATCACATGCGGAGTTTGCATCAAATGTAGACTTCGCTTTTACTTTGGCAGAAAAAGGACACACACTTAAAGTAACAACTGATAATGGTAAGGTGTTATTGGTATCACCAGTAGCAACACAGTTACCAGAGGGTGAAGTTAAGATACCAACTCCAGAGGAGTTTGTACCTGACCCTGTTGGGACTCGTCAGTTTGTTGATGAAGCATTGAATGACATGACGAATGACTTTTAATGGAGATTATATTTCCTGACCATTATTATTTTCACTACCACGCTCCTAATGCAGATGAGTTTATGGAGCGTCTTAATGGTTGCGGTACATGGATGATATCAAATTCAGACTTCCCTTGGGTTAGAGACTGTGATGTTGATGTCATTAGATTAGAGTGGGAGAAATGGTATAATTTCTTGACTCCCTCACTTCAGTTGCTAAGTAAAGACATTAGTGATAAGATAGGTATAGATAATATCGAGTATAGTTTATGCGACCCTTGGATGAATCTATATAAAAAGGGAGGATTCCAAGAGATACATGACCATAAGGATGCTGACATAGCATCAGTATTCTTTCTACAAAATGATGACCATTTCTATTTCCATAATAGGAATGCAAATCTTGGAACTATCTGGAGACAACCAGATAGACAGTATATGAAGGTCAAGAAGGGAGATATTATATTTTTCCCTGCACATATGTTGCATGGTGTAACACCTAATAGGAATGAAACCATTCGTAAGACTTTCTCCTGTAATCTTTGGATACGAACACAATGAAATTACGGAGCAGTGAAAACGTGAAGAAGACTCACTTGATTGAGAAAAAGAATCCACAACACAACCAACTATGGGAGTGGGAGGAGACACCTGAGCTACGTGCTTTCATTCAACGACAAGCAACGCAGCAATTACATGAGGACATTAAAGATGGCACTAAGTAAACAAGTAGAAGAAAGTTTAATTGAAGCACAAGAGGATTTACGCAATGCGTTATCATTTAGTGCAAGAACTGAAAAACCTTATATATCAAAACATATTGCAGATATGTTGTCACAAATTGATAATATTATCTCAATAGTACCAATTTTGGATACACTAGATGGGGTAAGAGAACGAGATGTCCTTGAGTAGGGACTATAGACTGAGACTCTCTATTATTGCGTGTCAGACTCGTCTTAATAGGGATGTCAGTTTAGAAGATAGAATATGGGCTCACAAATTATGTGAAGCCAACCTTAGTGCCAGAGGAATCTGGGAAAGATTAACCTACAGACCATTTGATCCATGAAAATTTTTATTGATAGTGCAGATGTTGGAGCAATCGAAAAATGCTTCAAGACAGGTTTAGTGGATGGAGTAACCACCAACCCTAGCCTCATTCTTAAGAGTGGAAGACAACCAGAGGATGTATACTCTGACCTAGCCCGCATGGGTCTCCATGACATTAGTATGGAAGTTGTTGGCACAGGTGATGAAATGGTTACAGAAGGTAGACGACTCTTTGACAAATACAAAGACATCGCTACAATTAAAGTACCATGCACACGAGGTGGACTCGCAGCATGTAAAATTTTATCATCAGAGGGAATCCGAGTAAATGTTACGCTTATCTTTAATGCTGCTCAAGCTATCCTATCTGCAAAGGCAGGTGCTACTTACGTCAGTCCTTTTGTTGGGAGGTTGGACGACAATAGCATTGCTGGGTTGGAGGTTGTCCGATCAATCGTAGATGTTTATAGAGCACAAGGACATTTCACTACACATGTATTGGCAGCATCAATTCGTGAGGTCAACCGTGCAGTAAGATGTTGGTATAATGGTGCTCAGATATGCACTATACCTGTCAAAGTATTTGACCAGATGTATAGCCACGTCCTTACAGACAAAGGGTTAGACATTTTTGATAGAGATTGGGCAGAAGCACAAGCTACTATAGGTAAACATGGTGGTGATTTAGATGCATTAGATTCTATTGTAGGTGGATGAGAGTTATCCAAGGATATGCACCAGAGGTAGGTAAAATCACATGGCAAGATGCCATGCTGAAGATAGATGCTGATGTGCAAGAGGATAAGTTTATATGCATTAGACATAATGATGAGAATTACACACTACACACTAAAGACAAGTTGATGGTGGTTAGGGGTGAAATCCCTACCATAGTATGTGAGTCATCATATGTACCTAATACATTTCTACCAGTATGTCAGAAGGTGCAAAAGGATTGGGGAATGACTGAGTTTCATACTTATGTCTCCATGTCAAAGAAGACATCCACATTTGGTAGACACAATGACACAATGGATGTCTTAATCGTTCAAGCAATGGGTAAGGTTACATATAGATTTGATGATGCGATTATAAAACTACGTCCTGGTGATGCAGTTTTTATACCAGAAGGTGAGTACCACGACCCTATAGTTCATGGTCCACGTATCACATTAAGTTTCTCATGACAGATTCAAACCCAAGGCCAGAAGAAGAAATCGCAGACCTATGGAGTCTGGAAGAATTAAAACAGTCAATACTTGACAGTGCGTCAGATTATGATAGAATAGTCGGGAAGATTAAAGATGATGATGAGCAAGAAAAAACAGAGACACCAAGTAAAGAGTAGGTGGTACTACATCTTTTGGGGTGCAGCCACTGTATCAGTCTTTGCAGGACAGATTTTCGTTGGCAATGGATTCAGACGAATGGCCGAAGCAGTCGAGGAGTGTATTGATAGACTCGATAGGTTTGGCATTCTAATTGAAGCACCAGCACCAAGGAAACCAATGACAGCACCACCTGATGTCATGTTTCTAGGTATAAACTCGTAGGCATTTATTTTTGTTAAAATGTAGTCATTTCAGCACATTTGACTTATAAATAGTGACAGAAAGAGAGGAAAAACCAAGATGCACTGAAAACCCAAAATTCATCATGTAGCACACCCTGGAGGACATAAATGCATAACCTTGTAGCGTATAACCAGTTAGCTGAGTGGAAGCACTTAGAAGAGCAGACACCTGGAAGTCCAACTAAAGAATCAGAATACTATAGTTGTATAATCGAGAATTCAGGTGACCGACAAGCAGAAAGACAGTGTAGTAAGTTGCTAGAATAAGTGTTTTCATCTTTTCCAATCACAACGTTATAGTACAAGGGGGCATTTATGCCCTCTCTTTTTTTGTACCCGTATAAATAAAACTGTAAGAATTGTACTGAATTCTAGTGGCAACTAAAAGAATATCCCAGTTAGAAACGATTGCAGATGCATTGGTCACTGGTGAAGCTATTCTTCCTATTGTTATCTCAGATCCTCTTATACCTAACAGGAAATCAAAGGTTAATCAACTTTTCCGTGGTGTGAGTGCTGGATCACAGACTGCACCAGGATTAGCTTTCGACCTCGACCGAGATTCAGGCATGTACCAGAGTGCAGTCGATGAGATTGGACTTACTTTTGGTACTGCTGCACTGTATAATAGTAGGAGAGCTAACACGGATGGATCCTCAACTCTCCTCGTAAAGGCAATAGATACTGCATCAGCATCTTCTTCGATTGAGCTTCAACCTCAAGGAAGTGGATTCTTTACAGTTGCTGGACCTATTATCCAGACAGACGTGCAATTCTATCTTGAAGGTGACCAAAACACAGGTAAGAGGGCACACTTCAATGTAGATACTATTAGTACACAGTCAGGTACACGTCGTTTTGATTTACCAAATGTTGGAACTGCTTCAAGCACCACATTGGTAGCAAATGACACATTCCAGACTATAACTAACAAGACGCTTCTTATTAAGGACGCAGAGCTTCAGATTACAGGTTCTACGGATACTTCTAAGATTGCTAAATTTGAGGTTGACGCATGGGAATCACCAGGCGACCATACTTACAAATTACCTGACTTTGGTGCTGCACAGACTCAATCAACATTGATTGATGATATTACTGAGCAGAATCTATTCAATAAGAATATGGTTAACCCCACATTCTCGAATACACCAAGTAATGACCCTAACACACCTACTAATTACATACTGTTTGATCAATCACAAATCACTCAGGATAGAAGTGTGGTATGGCCAGACCTAAATATCACAGTGGTGGGAGAAGATTCCTCTCAAACTATTACGAATAAAGTTTACAAAGGAGCAGTATTCTGTGATACTGATCCAGCAGAAGGATTAGGTAGAAAGATTAGATTCGATCTATCAAATATTGAAGATAACCAGACATATGACTTTGGTTTCCCAGATAACGACCCTGCTGCACCTCTTAATTCAAATAACGCCACAAATATCTTAGTATCAGAGAGAAAAACTCAGACTCTATACAATAAAACCCTAGAATATGCTAAGATAAATAACCCTAATGACGTTAATGGAATCATTACGTTTGAGATGACGAACATCACGGGTGCTCGAAACATTCAGTTCCCTGATGCAGACGCAACTCTTCTATCTACTAATAACATAAGTGATGTGTCTATTAGTTTTGGTGGTGCAATCGCAGCTCCTGTCCTAGGAGGACAACTTAGACTACAATCATTCTTCCAATCAGGTTGGTAAATAAACAATGACAGCAGGAAAACTAGCCTCGGCAAAACCAGGGGCAACTACAAATACGGTGCTTTATAGGTGTCCAACTACTGTAACTGGTAGCACAGTTGTTAACGTGTGTAACCAAGATAGCAGTGCTGGTACATACCGTATAGCAATGCGTAATTATGACCAAGTATTACACTTGGATGGACTTAATACGTCTGCATATAAGTTTGCTAAAGGTAACCCCATTAGTGCTTATAAACTAGATCTCTTACCAGGTTTGCAGTATAGTGCTGCTATTCCAGGTACCGAGTTTACAACCACTAATGCAGCGAGTGGTAAGATTCTTGATATCTTTAAAGCAACGTCTGACGTTACCTATTATCTAAAGGTAGCACCTGTCAGTCAACTTTCATTGGGATCTGACTCACTTGCAGGTACTTTCCAAGGAGGTGAAACCCTTACTGGTGGCACTTCAGGATTTACTGCAACTTTTAGAGGAATTGAGGGTAGTGGTACCGCTTTGACTGCACAGTATTCAGAAGTAGCATCTGGTGCAACAACATTTAAGGTATCTCGTAACACTGGTCTTGGTGACGGAATGTATCTGACCTTAGGTCAAGAAGCATCTGCTGATACAGAAGTTGTCACTATAGATGCTGGTGGTATCAACACTTCTACTAATTCTCTTACTGTTACACGAGGACAACTAGCGACAACTGCAAGGTCTATTCCTGCTGGTCTTGCATCAAACGCCTGGTCTGCTTCCGCAACAGTAACAACCATTGATGAAGGTGGTACTTATGCTGCTTCAGATGGTACTTTAACGGTTGCTGATTCTACTGGATTTATTTCTGGTGGTAAAGCCCTGATTGATAACGAGATTGTAACCATTGATGCTGTTAACGGTAATGACCTAACAGTGCAACGTGGTAGATATGGTACTGCTGACGTTGACCATAATAATGGTGTTAACGTTACTCTACTTACTGACAACGGTGTTTACCTTGTAAACTATTGGACAGAAGGTGAGACTATTCAAGGTGGTACTTCAAACGCATCTGCTACTGTAGATTTCCCTGTTAGCACAGAGGCATTGATTACAACCAAGTATATTTCATCCAGCACAAGTGTTGGTGCTACTGACCATATACTTCCTACTTCAATTCAGTTGACTCAAGGAAGGACATATATCTGGAACCTAGAAGATAGTAGTAATACTAACTATCCTCTGAAACTGTCATCTGATGACGCTGAAGGTCCTAATGGGTCAGGTACTGAATATACTGCTGGTGTTAGTAAGGTAGGTACCGCAGGTAGTAGTGGTGCTTATACTTCTATTGCAGTTACTTCATCTACTGAAGTTTCCCTATTCGCTTATGCTGATACAGCATTGGCAGAAGGATCTACTGGATATGGTTTCGGTGTACAGGTACAGTTTGACCCAGTATATTCTGAGGTTTATATCTATGACGTAGCTGGTGAGCAACTCGTAGCTGGTGATACATTTACTATCAACGGTGTTACTCAAACAGTTCAACCAAGTGGTGTTACAGAAGGACCTTACGGATATGTCCAAGCATTTGATGCATCACTATGTCACTTAATGGTTTCATTAGGAGAAGGATCACAGGCATTCGCAGCGAATGATGAATTCTATGATACTCCTACACTTAATAATGGTGACCGTACCATGGTTAAGGCAGTGACTGGTAAAGCATTGACATTGGGTAGTCCCAGTGCTGCTGACGCTTCTCGCTCTGCTGGTACTTACACAAATATTTCACCTAACGCAACAGGTGGGTCTGGAGACCTTGCAACTACTAAGGTAACTGTAGTGGTTGATGGATCTGGTGCAGCAACTATCACCCTACTTAATGGTGGGTTTGGACATGCTGGATCTGATACTCTAACTATTAATGACTCACAACTTGGCGGTGGAGGTGGTGCTAACTTAACAGTTGATGTTTCAACAGTCAGCACAGCAATTCATACTGACCAAACATCTGTATACTCTGATGCTGAGTGGATGTTTTATGATAATGCCATAGATTCTAAGGTAACTGACAAGAATAGTAGTATTGTTGTTGGTCCTGGAGAGAATATTTTGGTGTATTCTTCATCAGCGAATATTAGTTATGTTGTAAACGGGTTCGAAACGAAGTCCGAAGATTTCCTTGTATTAAACCAGTCCAAGGTAAATATCGGAGGATAATTCCACCCAATAAATATATCAGAAGGATCATCCATCAATGGCACTTACTCGTCTTAAAAATATCATAACGTCAAGGACTGGTCGTATTATTTACGTCAACCCTGACGATTTTGATGCATCGGATGCTTACGACAATAGAGGTAACTCAGCGTTACGTCCGTTTAAGACGTTGCAACGTGCTTTCCTAGAAGTAGCAAGATTTTCATATAGAGTTGGATTAAGTAATGACGAATTTGACGCATTCAGTATCTACCTCTATCCCTCTGAGTACGTAATCGACAACCGACCAGGTTTGTCAGATTATAACCAGATCCAACCATTTAATGAGAATACAAACTTTGACCTTACATCAGCTGCAAACGAACTATATAAATTCAATTCGGCTAGTGGTGGCGTTATCGTGCCCAGAGGTTGTTCAGTTGTTGGATCAGACCTTAGAAGAACGAAAATTGTACCTAAGTATGTACCTTATCCTACGGTACAAGGAAGTCTGGGAATAACTGCTGCTAACGAACCACTTGAGTCTGCTATATTCAAACTCACTGGTGGTTGCTATTTCTGGCAGATGTCATTCTTTGATGGTGATAGCACAGGTGTATACTATCGTGATGACCTATCACAGATTGCACCAAACTTCTCACACCACAAACTCACATGTTATGAGTTTGCTGATATCCCAGATCTAGAATTATATTACCAAAAGATATCAAAAGGATACGCTGTTATTCCTGATACCTCTGGAGTTCCTGCACAAGACCAAATGCAGGCGAGGGTTGAGGAAAACAGAATCGTTGGTCCTATTTCTGATGAATTCGCTGTATCACAGATTATTAGAAATGGACAAACTGCAACAGCATTTACAGTCGATGAGCTCGGTAATCCGAAGAACCATGGATTCTCCGTGGGTGTCGCTGTTAATATATCTGGGGTTACTGGTCCTACTGACCAAGACGCTCTCCTCTATAATGGTAGTTTCCTGGTAACCTCTGCACAAGGAAACCAATTTACATATCAGATGTCTGCTGAGCCATCTGGTAATGCACTAGGTAACAACATACTCGTTAAAGTCGAGATTGATACAGTTGATAGTGCTTCACCATACGTCTTTAACAATTCTCTTCGCTCTGTATGGGGAATCAATGGCATGCATGCAGATGGTGCCAAAGCAACTGGTTTTAAATCTATGGTTGTTGCCCAGTTTACGGGTATATCGCTACAGAAAGATGACAGAGCATTCGTTCTTTACAACCAGAGTACTGGAGCATATGAAGCCCAAGCTGCGGGCTCTGGTGCTCACATTAATGGACTCGCAAAATACCGAAAAGGTTGGCGACACAGACACATCTACGCAAGTAACGATGCATTCATCCAAGTCGTCTCGGTCTTCGCAGTTGGATTCGGAGATCATTTCTTCGCTGACAGTGGAGGAGACCTCTCGATTACCAACTCGAACTCAAACTTTGGTAACACTTCTCTCCGATCTAAAGGCTTTAAAGCAGCAGCGTTTACGAAAGATAAAGCAGGGCAGATAACACATGTAATTCCACCTAAGTCTCTCGATGATGTAGCAGAGATTTCAATTAACTGGATTACAGTTGATATCACAAAGACAAGGAGTGTTGCAGACCCAACAAAACTATTCCTCTACGGATATACTGTAGAGACAGGCCGACCACCTGCTAAGGTGCAAGGTTATACTGTGGGTGCTAGACGTGATGACGTTAATACCCCAGATCGCTTATATGTGCTCTTAATTGCCTCAGGTGCAAGTGAACCTACTACACACTATGCTGAGATTAATCCCTCAGGTAAGAGTGTAACAGGTACTAGAGCAGGTGATGATGATTCACCAATTAAATGGGATAGTAGTAATAATCAGTGGTATTTACAGGTTGATGGCAACGCTAATACCATATACACAACACTACAAGCAAACAGTCTTTATCAGAACTTAGGATTCACACCTACCACATTCATTAGGAGGGTTCCCGATGCACGTAACTTGGTTGATAGGGTATACAGGTATCGCTATGTATTGGACAAGGATGCATTCCCTGTTCCAAGAGAGCCCATTACTGGTTTCGTTATTCAACCTAGATCCAGTGAAACTAACTCTCCTGCATATACCAAAACATATTACATCTATGCTGTAGAGACACAGACAGTATTTGAAAGAGGTGTGACTGACGGTGTATATTATTTGACGCTATTGAATGCATCAGTATCACCATCAACGTCAAACTTCAATGACTTTGCTTTCTCACAAGCAACAGTTGATCTATATCCTGCATTTGACAGAGATAACCCAGTAGCAGACCCATCAGCAGCAGTTTCAATCGCAAGTAATGAAACTCTTGGTGTTGTTACAACTACTGACGGTGCATCTCCTACACCAGCAGAAGATACTGAAAGAAGTATCACTAAAGAGACCTCTCAATTCTTCTTATTGGAAGCAGAGAATAATCTCGGATATAATACTACCAGTAACGTATTGAATGGTATCAGTGTTACTGCTAGATTAGGTGATGCTGAAGAAAGAAAGATTGCACTCAAACTAAATGCTGATAACTCAGTACAACCTCTACTCTGTGAGTTGAGACGTTACTCAATTCTGAGAGCATCAGGTCATACGTTTGAGTATCTTGGATTTGGTCCAGGTAACTATTCAACTGCATTCCCATCCACACAGGTTGAGGTACTAACACCAGCAGCAGTCAGACTATCACAGTCACTGAAAGAAGCAGCAGGTGTTGCATACTACTCTGGTGTTAACAGTGATGGTGAGTTGTTCGTTGGTAACCAGGTTATTAACCCAGTTACAGGTCAGATCACTAACGAAGATATTGCTCAACTTAACGTGTTGGGTGAGGAAGGTACCACTATTGAAACATTCAGTGAAGTTGTCTTGACTGACAAACTAACTGTTATTGGTGGTGCATCTAACCAGTTGGAATCTGTATTCTCAGGTCCTGTTACTTTCCAGAAGAAATTAACATCACAGGATACAATCCAAACTCTTAACATGACCTACTCTAACGATGATGGTACTGTTTTGAGAAACCAATTCCTCGCAGAGGATGATGGTACTGGTAATCCTACTGTTAGTGCAGGAGGTGCATTTAACAGTGGTGATATAGCATATAACATTGACTGGACACCAGGTACATTTATAGGATGGATATATGACACAGGTACATGGTATAAGTTTGGATTGAGTGATACAGCACCTATAGAATCTAATAGATATGCTGGTGTTACACATTATGGTATTGGTATTGCACCAGATGCAAACAATAGAATGAGGATTGCTGGTAATGTCCACATTACTGGTGATATTGATGTAACTGGTAAGTATGGTTGTGCCGACAAGTATTCACTTGCTACAGGTGTCAACAATAGTAATAATGGAGTCATGTATTCAGGTAATGGAGCAACTACAACGTTTGCTATCTCACCTGGTCATAACTCACACAGTGTATTAGTATTCTTAAATGGTGTTTGCCAAAGACCTACTATTGATTATACGGTGACTGCTAATGCTGTAGATTTCAGTATTGGTACTACTCCTCAAACTGGAGATAATATTATGATACGTGAACTCGTTATCTAAATAGTATTAATCGGGGATACATATGTCCACCAAAATTATAGGAAATCAGATTGATGCGACTACTCGTGCCATAATGGAGGCATTGCAGGTCACAGAGCAAATCAATCTCCCTAATCTAAACCAGACTCAAATTACTGCCCTAGGTACACCTGCCTATGGTACTCTCGTGTACAATAGTACCGAGGACATGGCACAAATCTATAAGCAAGATGCTGCCCAAGGTGTCCCAGGTTGGACAGATGTGGGTGGAGGTGGTCCTTCAGTTGGTGAGAATAGTATTATCAGGACAAACGGTCCTACGATTGGAGAAAACCTCACGATTGGTCCATCAGCAAATGGAGGAGTCGAATTCACTAACGGATTCAGTGGAGGTCCTATTACGATTGCGAACGGATATACAGTTACGGTAGAAAACGGTGCCAACTGGGTCATCCTTGGTGGTGATGACATGAGCATCATGGAAGTTGGAGAGATTATTGTAGGTGATATAGCATCAACTGGATTCCTACATTACTCTGAGACTAAAGAAAGCATTACATATTTAACCAGTAGTGGTAATATAACACACGATTTCGAGAATAATAATACTATTTGGGTAACAAAAACTGGTGGTGGTAACTGGACATTGAGTCTTAATAATGTCCCTACTGACTCTGCTGGTTATGGATTTACAACTATAATTGAAGACGCAGGTGGTAACGGAATACCATCCTCACTTAATATTAATGGTACCGCAGCACCTATTAACTGGGTTGGTGGATCCTCTCCATCTCACTCTGGGGGTGAGGTTTGTGTAGTTTCATTTGCCATTATTAAGAAGACTCAGACAGGTACTACAACAACCTATACTGTCTTGGGATCTGGTGCAAACTATAGTTAGAGGATTTTATTATGCCTAAGTTTGGAATGTCAGGACAATTTACACCAACTTCCTCAGGACCTCGTATCGCTGGTTCTGGTGGTGGAGGTGCTGGTGGTGGAGCACCACTAGGTTCGGCATCCAATCCTGCATCCTCAGCAGCACAAATGTATAATGCTGGACAAAGGTCTAGCGGTGTATATTATATTAACTTACCCACTGTTGGTGTCAGACAAGTCTATTGTGAAATGGGATCATCATGGGCAGGTGGTGGAGGATGGATGTTAGCATGGAAATGCACAAGAGGTAGTAGATTTAGTTGGGGTAGTAGTTACTGGTCTAACACTAACACATATAATACTGGTGCTCTCAACAGAAATGATGAGGATGCCAAATTTGATGTGTTCAATTACTACACTGCTTCAGAATTCTTAGCAATATTCCCTGACCTAAATACTGGAGGTCAAACCTCTGGATATGGCAGTGGATGGTCTTGGAGGAAGACTGGAGAGAATAGGACATGCTTATCAAGATTCCAGTCACAGTCACAGATCTCAGGTAACCCAAGAGGTCAGAATATGTGGCAAGGTAGTGGATTCTCAGCACAAGGTGGATTCCAATGGTATGGTTTCTATTACACTGGAGGAGGTCATTCTTCTGAAGTGAGATGGGGATTTGGTTGGAATAATGAAGGAGGTCCAGGATCTAATGATGTAGTAAGTGGAATTGGTACCAATCGAGCAGGTACATCAGCAGGTGATCATATCTGGTGCTGTCAAAGCACAACTGGTGTAAATAGAAGTATTAGAGCAGAGATTTGGGTCAAATGAGTGTATACGAAAATTATCTCGAATTTGCAAAGAAGGAGTCATACTCTCAAAAGGGTGCTGACTACTGTGCTCATGCTAAAAAGATTGTAGAGGAGGCAGAAAAACTCAAGGCAGGTACTATAACTCAAGACCAGTACCGTGCTAATACAACATATTATGAAGATCAAGACGTAGATTTGAAGTATGCTGCATCAGACTTTCACAAACGTCAGGGAATCAACTATCTGAGAGATAAGATAGTAGACTGGTATCCCAATTGATCGTATAAATAAAAACATAGGAGTTATGAGACTATGGCACAGTTAAACGTTGGTGCTATCAAAGATTTAGGAGGTATTGGTGGTTTCACCCTGTCATCAGGTGGTGTTACTGCTAACGGTACTCTGAACGTTACCAACCTCAAAGTTGATGGTACTATCAGCGGATCATCTGCATATCTCATACCAAACCCATCGGGTAACACTAACAAGATGTTATCTAATAATGGGTCAAACCTAACATGGGAAGCGGTTTCGACTAACGCTGGTGTTAGGTCAATGCAAGTTTGGACTTCTAATGGTACTTGGTATAGACCTAGTGGTGTTAAAACTATTATGGTTACTGTAACAGGTGCTGGTGGAGGTGGATCTGGATTCTGTGAATCTGGAGGTTCTGGTGGAACCTCACAGAGACAGGTGGACGTTACTAATGTTTCATCAGTTTCAGTCACAGTAGGTAATCCAGGTGGAGGATCTAATTACTCTGGTTGCGGTGGTAACGGTAACTCATCAAGTTTTGGTGGGTATTGTAGTGCCAGTGGGGGCTACGGAGCAAACTGTCGTCAACAACACGCAGGTGGAATCGGTGGTAATGGATCAGGTGGAAACCTCAACGTTTATGGGGGTGGTGGAAACGGTCACGGTTCCTATCACTCATATGGTAACCATTCCTCTGGACGAGGATATTGGGGTGGAGGTCAACCAGCGTCACACGTTCAAAGAAACTATGGACACAATCACCAATCTCATGCAGCATGGGGTGCTGGTGGAAACGGAGCTAGACAGGGTAACCGAGGTGCTAGAGGACGTGAAGGAGTAGTCGTAATTCACGAGTTCTACGGATAAATAAAGCATGTCACAGATTAAAGTATCATCTATAATGGATCTCACTGGTGCTAAGGGTTTCAACCTTGGCGGTGGTGGTATCATGACCGTAGGTACACTGACGGTATCCAACCTAGTGATCAACGGTGAGTTATATGGTGAATCAAATTATATTATACCTGCCCAAGGTGGTAATGCTGGTAGATACATTAAATCTAATGGTACTTCATTGGAATGGGCAGAAGCAGCAGGTGGTGCTGGCATTAGGTCAATGCAAGTCTGGACTTCAAACGGGACTTGGAATAGACCAACGGGTGTAAAATCAATTATTGTAACTGTTACTGGAGCAGGAGGTGGTGGTTCAGGTTATGCGGAATCAGCAGGTGCAGGTGGTACATCAGAAAGAGTAATTGACGTAACTAATACATCTTCAGTATCAGTTACAGTCGGCAACCCAGGTGGTGGTTCAAACTACTCAGGTTGTGGAGGCAACGGTGGTACTTCTTCATTTGGAGGATACTGTAGTGCTTCTGGAGGATACGGTGCCAACTGTAGACAACAACATGCAGGTGGTATTGGTGGTAATGGATCAGGTGGTAACCTAAACATATATGGTGGAGGAGGATCTGGACACGGATCACACCACTGTTATGCTAATCACACCAGTGGATCCTCGATGTATGGTAGTGGTCAACCATCCTCTCATGGACAGAGAGACTATGCTCACAGGCATCAGTCGCATGCTGCATGGGGAGCAGGTGGTAATGGAGCACAGCATGGTGGTCGAGGTGCTAGAGGTCGTGAAGGAGTTGTAGTCGTGCAGGAGTTCTACTCATGAGTGTTATTAAAGTATCTGGAGCTAGGGACGTTGCTGGACTTGGTGGATTTGATTTTTCCTCAGGTTCTATTACAGCACGAAGCACTCTAAAAGTAGTTGATATCAATATCAACGGTAGTATTTCTGGTAGTTCTAACCATATTATTCCTAGTTTTTCAGGACAATCAGGTAAATTCCTATCTACAGATGGTACAAACCTACAATGGGTCACTGGATCAGGTGGTACATCTGGATTTAGGTCAATGCAAGTTTGGACTTCCAATGGCACATGGAACCGACCAAGTGGAGTTAAATCCATTAAGGTTCAGGTTGTCGGTGCTGGTGGAGGTGGTTCAGGATATTGTGAATCTGCTGGTGCTGGTGGTACCTCAGAGAGAGTTATTGACGTAACTAATACATCGTCAGTATCAGTCACAGTTGGTAACCCAGGTGGTGGATCCAACTATTCTGGATGTGGTGGTAACGGAGGATCCTCATCATTTGGTGGGTGGTGCTCTGCATCAGGTGGATATGGTGCTAACTGTAGGCAACAGCATGCAGGTGGTATCGGTGGTAATGGTTCAGGTGGTAACTTGAATGTTTACGGTGGAGGTGGTAACGGACATGGTTCTCACCACTCTTACGGTAACCATATGTCAGGTGCTTCCTACATGGGAGGTGGGCAACCATCTAGTCATGGTCAAAGAGACTATGCCCATAGACATCAATCCCACGCAGCGTGGGGTGCAGGTGGTAACGGTGCCCAGCACGGAGGTCGTGGTGCTAGAGGCAGAGAAGGAGTAGTAGTCGTATTTGAATACTACGGTTAATAAATAACATTAAGGAGTTTTAAACTATCATGGCTAAATGGGCAATCGTACAAAAGGATACTGGACAGATTTCAGATATCTGTGATGAAGCAGATAAGTTTGATATCTATGAAGGAAACGATGCGTCAATGAAGTGGTGCGAAGTTCCTGATGACACGACTTATGAGCACTCTATGATTAATGGAGTACCAGTTCATAGGGATGACACAGAGGATCTTAGACTTAAGCAAGAAGTTGAGCGAGTGAATGCTTACGGTGATATCGGAGCACAAATGGACATGCAGTATAAAGATGCAGTCAATGGCACAACAACTTGGAAAGACCACATTGCGAATGTAAAAGCAACAATCGCAGCACCTGGAACTATCGCAGAGTTTGTCGCTGATCCTAAGAAAATTCAATTAGAGGGTAGAGCATCATGGGATCCATGGGTTGACAACTGGTCACCATAATCCTATAATATCTACAACTTGATTACATTATGAAGATCGTCATTGTTGGTGGCGGTACTGCTGGTTGGATGACTGCAAGTACCCTTATAAAGGCATATCCCGAATGGGATATTACTTTGTACGAGTCACCTGATGTTCCATCAGTTGGTGTAGGTGAATCAACCACACAATTCTTTCGTATCTGGACTAACTTCCTCGGTTTGGTAGATGAGGAGTGGATGCCAGCATGTGATGCAACATATAAATGTAGTGTAAGATTTCATAATTTCCATAAAGAAAACGATGTACCTTGGCAGTATCCATTTGGATTGCCAAGGTCTTATATTTGTTCACCTGATGAATGGTTATACCTAGGATATCAGAGAGGATGGGGTAATGATAAGTTTGCTAGAGATTATTGGGTAGCAGCAGAAGCAGTAGAGAGAGGTAAGATACCAGTAGATCATCCTGAGTTTGATAAACTATCAACAGGATTTCATTTTGATGCAGTATTATTTGCTGAGTGGTTAAGGGATAACTATGCTAAACCAAGGGGTGTTAAGCATATTAGAAGAAATTTAAAGAGAAAACCTAAGGCAGATCTAGTATTTGATTGCACTGGGTTCAAGTCGTTGTATAATAAGAGTGAGTGGATAGATTATAGTGACTACCTACCAAATAATAGTGCAGTAGTTACTAGGATAGGATATCAAGATAAAGATAATCAGTTAAGAGCAGTTACTGATTGTACTGCCCTATCATCTGGGTGGGTGTGGAATGTACCCACATACACTAGGATAGGTACTGGTTATAACTATTGTGACAAGTATATCTCTGATGAAGAAGCAATAGTAGAGTTTAGAAATTACTTAGCAGATAATGTGGAGACAGATGTTGGTGTATATACTGACAAGATGTTCCGTAAGATTAAGTATAGGACTGGACGTAAGAAAGAGATATGGCATGATAATGTAGTGTCCATTGGATTATCTGCTGGTTTTATTGAACCATTAGAGTCTAATGGTTTGTTGAGTGTCCATGAATTTCTGCTAAACTTTTGTAGAGTGATGGCAGACAGGACACATGTCACACAGTTTATGAAGGATACATTTAATAACCATTGTAACTTTAGTTTCGATGGGTTTGCTTCATTCGTGGGATTACATTATGCATTGACACAACGTAATGACTCACCTTATTGGAGAGCAGTGTCACAAATTAAATATCCATATGATAATATGTTTAAAAATGCCCAGATAACATTCATGGAAGAGTCACACAACTTACATGATAAGATTAATTGGAAGCATGGTGATTCACTATGGTGTGTAATGGCAGGACATGGGTGGAATCCATTCAATCCAGTCATTGATAATACTATTCAAATGTGGGATAGTGTACCAGAGTCATTTAAACGTATGGAAATCCCACCTTGGGATGATATAGATAGTTTACCAACACCTTGGGAATATTATAAGAGAGGTATGTATGCAAATTGAGTCTATTACTATTGTTGGTGGTGGATCCTCAGGATGGATGACAGCAGCACTGTTATCATCCTTAGGTAAGTATGAGATAGCACTAATTGAATCAGAGAAAGTAAAAAGAATTGGAGTAGGAGAGTCAACACTAGGACATTTCAATAGGTTCTTGCGTAGGTTGGGACTAGAAGATAAGGATTGGATGTCTAAATGTAATGCAACATATAAAACATCAATAGCATTTAAGAATTTTAGAGAAGGTAAGGGAGAAAGATTTCAATATCCTTTTGGTAATTTTGATTTGTTTAATGACTATAAAGGAACACCAGTAACATTCTTTGAGTTGCAGTCACAGTATGGTGAGAAATTATATCCACCAAGTGAGTTTGCACGTTATTGTAATCATCAAACATTTCTAGCAGAGCAATGTAGATTACCTGCTGACCATAATGATAAGAATATTGGTAATTTTGTATTCAATGATGATACAGCATATCATTTCGATGCTGATCTATTTGGTGAGTATCTTAGAGATAATGTAGCAATACCTAACGGTGTCCATCATATTAAAGGTGACATTGAACAGGTAATGAAGAGACCCAACGGTGAAATCTCAGCAGTTATTACTAAAGAGGGTGCATGTATTCAATCTGATTTGTATGTTGATTGCACAGGGTTTAAATCATTGCTATTGGAACAACACATGGAAGTTCCATTCATTTCATTTAAAGATAAACTATTTAATGACAGAGCAATAGCAACACACATTGAATACACTGATAAAACAACACAGATGGAGACCTACACAGATTGTGTAGCACATGATAATGGTTGGTGTTGGAATATTCCACTGTGGAATAGAGTTGGGACTGGTTATGTATACTCTAGTGATTATATTGATGATGGTCAGGCACTACTAGAATTTAAGAGGTACCTTTCAGATAGATATTCACCTGAGAATGTCCAGAAATGCCACTTCACGCCCATTAAGATGAAGCATGGTAAACATGAGAAGTCATGGACTAAGAATGTTGTAGCAGTAGGATTATCATATGGTTTCTTAGAACCATTAGAATCAACAGGGTTGATGACTACGCATGAATCTGCTATACTATTATGTGATGCTCTCTCAAGGAGACACGGGTTTATTTCCCGTGTAGATATAGATTCATTTAATTTTGTCACAAATAATATGATAGAAGCAATGAAGAATTTCATTGTTATGCATTATACACTTGCTCAAAGGACTGATACACAGTATTGGAGAGATTGTTTAGATGTGCAAATGGATCATGGAGGACATTATGCTGAGTCAGATGCGATTGCAATGAAACTGGTCTGGGCAATACTAGATAGTCTTGACGGTGGAGCATTCCAAAACTCTGGATATACTGGACAGATGTATATTGCAGCAGGTATGGGATGGAGACCAATCACTGAGCAATTATATAAAGAACGTGCATCATTTGCTGGTAGTTCTAATCATCCAGACTTAGATGAGTGTCATGAAATGTGGCAACAAGATAAGAAAAAACTATTAGAGTGGTGTAAAACACAACCATCACATTATGAATACTTAAAGGAACATATCTATGTTTAACCTATTTAAAAAGAAGAAACCTTGGGTGAGGTGGTACTCAGTAGATGCTGGTGTTGCTGACTTGCATCCATGGTTCCCTGCTAGGAAATTACATAGGAAATGGAGGACACAAGCACTAAAAGATCAAGGTGCTAGGAATAGTGAGGAACGTAAGTGTCCTTGGTTGAAAGCATCACGGATGTGGACTAGACTACAGACAGAGATGAAGGGTGAGCAGAAAAAGATACCACAAAACTATACTCATGGTGTCACATGTCCTGCTGTTACTAAAGTAATGGACAGTGGTTATATTTTGCCCTTACCTGCCGATATTCTAATTCAGACAGATGGTACTGGTGTCAATTTTCAGTGGATGTCACAAGCATTATTTAATTATGGACAGAATTATGTCAAGGCACATATTCCTGAGCAGACTACAGGTATGCGTGAGACTGTTGACCACACTAAACCAGTATTAGATTGGACTATTAAATTAGAGTTACCTTGGAGGGTGCAAGCACATCCTGACGTGGTATTCATGCAGATTCCTATCCCATACTATGAGGAGGATAGATTCACAGTACCTACTGGCATTGCGGATCCATCATACTCATATGAAATCAATCTGCAATTATTCTGGCATAAGGTAGAAGCAGGTGAGTATCTATTAGAAGCAGGTACACCATTAGCACAGTGGGTACCAGTGCATCGAGACTTCTTGACAATGCAAGGATGGGATGTTAGAGTGGAGACACAAAACAAGTGGGATCAAGAAAATAATGATATAATGGAATATCGAAGACGTAAGAATTTTCTTGAGACTGATATCCTAAAGGATCGAATTGAATCTAATACTAAAATTCTTAAACTAAATAAAAACATCAAGAGGTTTAATTAAATGGCAGACATTACCAATGAGAACACAACCACACCTGCTATCAGAGCACAACAGGCAACTGAAGAAGTAGTTGAGGTTGATCTTAAAGAAGTTGCTGGTATTGAGTTGTCGAATGAAGATACAACACTACCTGAGGGTGAATTGATTTCTTTCGATCAACTTGTTATGAATTTCCTACAGCAACATCATAATACTATGGAAGAGTATAATAAGTTGCAGGAAGCATTAGATAATATGCACTACACAAGTACTATTACTCGTATTTCACTAGAGGACTTGCAAGAGAAGAAAGATCATCTTAATAAGTTGACTGGTGCTATTGAAGCAATGGCATTGTATAAGAAGCATGTAGATCCTAATTGCACAGATAGAGATTTCGTATTTAATGATGAAGACAACACTACTGTTCCCAACACCCCTGTGGGAAATCCCTAAGGTTGGTGTTGAGAAACAACCACTATTAGATTTTGTCAAATATGTGAGGGAAGAAGATCCCAATGGTAGAGTATCCTCTAATGAAGGAGGATGGCAATCATGGGATTTTGAAGAGCAGGTATGTGACACTAATCCATTAAAGGATATCAAGGATGCTATCTTACGACATGCTTATGCAGTATGTGATGAGTGGGCATTCAAAGATTATATTCTTAAGATGACTAATCTTTGGATTAATGTTAATAAGAGAGGAGACAACAACGTAGTACACACACATCCTGGTGCTGTATTATCTGGAGCATATTATTTGGATGTGCCAGATTGTTGCTCAGGTAACATCACATTTATGAATACATTTGATAAGATTCATATGAAAGAGGCATGGGGTTGCAATGCTAATTTCAATAGAGCACATCATAATGAATATAATGATGATGAGTACGATGTATATCCACAGGATGATACTCTATTATTTTTCCCTGCATATTTAATGCATAGGGTACATAAGAGTAGCAGTGACGAAGAACGTATCTCTATATCATTTAATATATCAGCATACTCAAGACATTATTATGGAATTTATCCAAGCGAAGGAAATAGTACCAAAAACGTACCTATACAGGTTAAATGACCTAGTATCAGGTATGAATGGATTCCCTTGGTATTTTCTATCCAAGGATGTATCATATAGTTCCGATGATTTTAAGTTTGGTGGTGATGATCTATTAGATATGCCTGATTCACAGAAGTCTTTAGGTTTTACTCATCTTTTATTAGATCAAGGGGGTGTAGAGAGTCCTTACTTACCCTATTTTTATGGACTGGTAGATACTGTTAAGGATTTGTTTCCAGTACCTGTAGAGATATTTCGATTGAGATTAGCATTGCAACTTGCTAATGGTAATACTAATCATAATGCACCACACACAGATCATGAGAGTAACCATTATACTGGACTATTTTATTTCCATGATTCAGATGGTGAGACAGTATTATTTGAGCAGAAGGATGATCCTGATAAAGGTACTATAAATGAGAGGTGGTTGAAAGGTAGACAGCAGCAATATACTGAGTGGAAGCGTATCACACCTGAGGCAGGTAAATTTGTATGTTTTGATGGACACAGGTACCACGCATCCTCTAATCCTATAGTTAATAAGTATAGGGTTGTATTAAACTTTAATTTTTGGTCAGATTATGATATCCTCGATGCTTACGAAACTAATAACATCTAAGCAATGGAGTACTGATGATAGTCCACAGTATTTCAAAGGTATTATTGATGATCCCAGTATATACTGTACTTGGAAGGATGTAGAGCATTGTATTAATAACCCATGGTTCTATGATTTAAAGTTTATCAATAAGAATAATAATAATATATTAGAATTTCCACGGTGGAAGAGATTATGGTCTGACCCACCATGTTGTGAGCAGAGTATATTAATGGATATGTTTACTGATGGTCACACCATGATAGTAAACAACGCAGAGTTTATTCATAGGAAGAATCAGGAGATACTTGCAGATGTAGAGAAATATTTCCCCAGAGTAATAGCAGCAATGCACATATATTGTGGATGGGGTGGTAGTAAATCATTTAAAATACATGAGGACTTAGCACAGAATTTTATACTACAAATAGATGGGCAGACACACTGGACAGTATATAATAATAGGAGTAGTCAATTAATAGGACAAGAGGACTTTTGTCCTATACCACCTGAGGAAATGGATATAGCAGTTGATGTTATGCTTAAACCAGGTGATATGTTATACATACCAGCGAGGTGCTGGCACTATGCTCAACCATTAACTAAACGATTAAGTATGAGCATACCCATGCAAGATATATTCTTCCCTGAGGAAGATACACCACACTTAAAGAGAATAGACAGAAAGTATTATGAGTTACCTTGAACCTATTAATCCACACCCATATATCTACAAGGATCAGTATGATTTTAATTTCCCTGCTGTAAAGGATAGGGTGGATGAGTATATTGCTCAGGCAGATAGTATGACTAAGGCAAAGAAATTTGATACCTTAGAGAAGGATGGTGGTGTAACTACAGTTGTGATGGCAAATATGTATCCACCACATGATTGGGATCATTTCCATGACTTCAGAGATAATTTCTTATATCCACGTATCAATGAGATATGGGAGCGATGGAGATTAGCACCACAGGGTAAACATATTTCACAGTCATGGATCAATAGACATCCTAGAGGTGCATATACTAAGGAGCATCATCACCAAAATGTACAAGTGGCAGTATCATGCTATCTACATGTACCAGAAGGTAGTGGTCGGATCTTGATGAAGAATCCAATGGAATTGCAGAAGCAAGGTGAACCATTAAACTATTACTATTATGATAGTGGTTATGATTTCTCACCTGTTGAGGTTAAGACTGGTGATGTATTATTCTTTCCAGGATGGTTGAAGCATAAGACTGAGAAGAGTGCCAGTGATGAGGATAGATATATTATGTCAATTAATATAATGGGACACTATGAGTTTAACCCATGATTAAAATATATGATACAAAACTAACATCATGGGAAATGTTTGAGAAGATAGTACATCTTCCTTATACATTCACACGTATTGATGCACCACCAACTGAGCAGTCACCAGAGTTAGATCAACAAGGATTATACTGGACACACCAGTTTCATAACTTCACACCCATTGATGACCCTGAGTGGTTTCAGCATGCAGGTGTACCAGGTAGTGAGGATCCAATCTACTTAGATATACTCAATTATTTGGAACAAAATTGCCCAGGAATGCCCCCTCGTGCCAATTTATACAGCAGTTATATTAATGTATTAAGAGAGGGAAATGATCCTGGTATACATGTTGATGCACCATATTTTGTAGAGGATAACCAGACAGTATTAATATACATGAATCCACAGTGGGATCCACAGTGGGGAGGTGAGACTATATTCTTTAACCATGATTTAGATGCAGTGAGATTATGTCAACCAAGACCAGGTAGAGTGGTTATATTTGATGGGAGGATACCACACACAGGCAGACCACCAACACCCAAGTATAAACACAACAGATATATACTTACATACAAATACATGGATCCAGAAACACGTCAGAAGTTGTTTGTGGAGCATGAAATGAATGGTATGCCACCTGTCCATGATCGAGGCATCGCAGGTTTTGATCCCAACACAGTCAGTAAGATTTGGTTGCAGATGCGACAAAATGGGGTATAACTATGATAGACTACACTGATCCAACGGATAAAATGTCATCCACTGCAATGCCAGTAACATCATTACTGAACTCTAAGGAGAAACATCTTCTTAAGAAAGCATTATTTACTTATGCTAAACAATCATATAATTCTGAAGGTAAACTACCTAAAGATCAACATGATATAATATATCATATCGCTGAGAAATTACATCTACGATGACTGGACAAGTATTACCTTTATTCTCTCAACCAGTATACATTGACATGTTTGATATTAATGATCAAATGGTGTCTGATGTTATGAGGACTGATTATCATTTCCTTAATAATGTAGAGAATAATGGTGGCATGTCAAAGAATACTCAGTGGTTAAATTCTAATCCTGAGATTAAATCAGTAGCAGAACAATATCTGTGGCATTATCTAACTAAAGTGTTAGGTATTGGTATGGAGAGACACACATTGTGTCATCAATCATCATGGATTAATATACACCATAAAGGAGACCAAGGTGCAGGTCATTCACATACTAATAGTATGTTTAGTGGTGTGATGTATTTTAAAATACCACCTGATTCTGGTGAGATACTGTTTCATGTACCTGCAATGTTTCCAACATATGTGACACAAACAGTATTACCTGATATTGTAGAGTCTAACATCTATAATATGAGGGAAGCAGTTATTCAACCTGTTGATGGAATGATTATATTATTCCCATCACATCTACCACATACTATTAATGTTAATAATAGTGATGAGAAGAGATATAGTTTAGCATTTAATTATTATCTCAAGGGTGCATTTGGATTTGATGATTGCTATTTAACATTATGACAATACCTATTTTATTATCGGAGGCAGTAAGATTGGAATTAAGAAATATACTCAAATCTCTGAAGGTAGGGATGAAGGTTAAACTTAAGGACGGTGAATCAGGTCTTATTACATTTGTATGTGATGATTATATTACTGTTAGCACAAATCGTTGGGAAGATCCCAATAGTATGCATGGATATAGAGAGACAGTGGTATTAGTATATCCCCACGATTGGGAAGATATGTATATTGAGGATGAGCATTTTTATAATCATAAAGATTATAAAGGTAAGGTAAATGACCATCCTGGTAATGAAGATTTACCTGCTGATATTACAGGCAAAAAGAAATGAGTGACGAGTTTCATTTAGATATTGACAAAGCATTAGAGAATGCTAAAGAAACAGATCTCAATGGATTCACTAAGGATGTGAAACCTGATGGTCTGGGATCTGTTAAAGCAGCAATAGAGAATGCTGAATTCTTATGTGGATTAGATAAGAATACTATGCAAGCATTAATCAAGGGTGAGTATACATATCTTGAAACACAAAATAGTGTGGGTAGACAAAGTAAAAAGATAGTGATAGAATATGATATAACCTATCCTAAAAAAGATTGAGAGATACAATATTATTCGGTGACTGTAGGAAGACACTGACTCAATTTGATGAGAAGGCACGGATGTGTGTCACATCACCACCTTATTATGGTCTTAGAGACTATGGTGGTAAGGATGAGCAAATTGGACAAGAGCAGTCACCAGAGGAATACATCAAAGAAATGGTGGATGTATTCAGACTGGTCAGAGATAATTTAACTGATGATGGCACCTTATGGGTTAATATTGGTGACTCATATTATAATTATAGGTCTGATGGTAATTATCCTAAGCAATCAGTAGCAAAGACTAGACAGGATCTACCACAGAGCACACCATTAAGAGGTAATAAGTTAAAAGGATATAAGAGTAAGGATTTAATTGGAATCCCTTGGATGCTCGCATTTGCCCTGAGAGCAGATGGATGGTATTTGAGACAAGATATTATTTGGCATAAACCAAATCCAATGCCAGAATCAGTAAGAGATAGATGCACTAAATCACATGAGTATATCTTTTTATTGAGTAAGAGTAAAAACTATTATTATGACCACGAAGCAATTAAAGAGAAGGCAGTAGGTGAGCGATGGGGTGGCAACACACCCATTAATATGGATAATACTAAAGATACTGATAACACATTCAGTGGACTCACACGTCCTCGTAAAATGGTGTATGATAAAAGAAACAAGAGATCAGTATGGAAAGTAACAACTAAAGGATATAAGGGAGCACATTTTGCAGTATATCCACCTGAGTTAATTAAACCTTGCATCATGGCAGGTAGTGAGAAGGGTGATATCATCATTGACCCATTTATGGGTAGTGGCACAACAGCAATGGTGGCAAAAGAGTTAGGACGTAATTATATTGGTTGTGAATTAAATAGTGATTATCAGAATATTATGAGGCAAAGACTAGGATTATTATGTGGAGAATTTGGAAGTATAGTTTAGGTAGTTTTAATGATGAAACAACCAAAGAATATGACAATTACGTTGTTTTGGTACGTAGTATTATATTCTTCTCTTACCTTATTACTAATTGCTTTATTATTAGTGGAGTGATTCGACACTGGGGCAGTGTGCCAGTTAAACAACCTGCACATGGTGCGTTGTGTGGCGTAAAAAATGGTGTATTATTAAAGAGTCAAACAAATACATCTACAAATGACAACAGTATTAACACAAGACCTAGATAGACTCACAGAATTTACTATTAAAGAAGTAAATCGTTATATCAAGGATGAGTTTCGTATTTATGGTAAGACTCTTCAAGATATTAAAGAGCAGATGAATACAGCAGACTTCACTAAGTTATTTCAATACATTGTTAATGAAGTAATTGAGTCAGGTATTGAGAAACTTGAAATTGATGGAAGACGTGAGGAAGTATCAGGTTATGATTATGTTATCAGAGACACACCAGTAGAGTTTAAACTCATGGGTGGTGAGTCTAAGGCATCATTTGCAACAGGTAACAAGACATCACACTTCGGTGGTGCAAAGACCAACATTGTATGGTCAATCAAATACACCTTTAAGGACAATCAAATCGATTCTTTCGGCATGGTTGTTATTGACACAGATTTAACTGAATCAAATGTTTGGAAGTCTTCTAAGGGACGTAAGGACTCATTCAGCACACTTGAGTTAATGATAGGTGAGGAGGATTGCATTCTATCTCAGTATGGTATTGTAAAACCTGCACAGAAGAAGTTACACTTCCTACCATTACCAACAGGCACCTACATAAATGCTTGACAATAGGAGGATATGAGTTTATAATACTTGTATCCTCTTTTAATGTACATGGGATTAGAGTTAGATAAAACATATCATGTAAATTGTGTTGCAGGTATGCAACAAATGGATGAGGAGTCGGTCGATTTGGTTGTGACATCACCACCATATGATGACCTTAGGACATATAATGATAGCAGTAAATGGTCAATGGATATATTCTATTCAGTTGCAGCACAACTGGAGAGAGTCCTAAAACCTGGTGGTGTTATTATGTGGAATGTTAATGATGCCACTATAAATGGTAGTGAGTCAGGCACATCATTCAGACAAGCATTGCATTTTAAAGATGTATGTGGTTTGAGATTACATGATACAATGATATATGAGAAGACTGGTATAGCATTTGCTAGTGGTCCTAAGTCTGTTAGATATAGTCAAGCATTTGAATATTGTTTTATATTATCTAAGGGTAAACCAAAGACTACTAATATTATTTGTGATAAACCAAATAAGTGGGCAGGTGTTACATCATGGGGTAATGCAAGAGGACGTGGTAAAGATGGTAAGTTAGTTGTAAGAGATAAGAAGACGAATCCCATACGAGAGTTTGGTGCTCGTAATAATATCTGGAGAATTAACAACAGTGGAGGATTTGGACAATCAAATAAGAATGCCTATAAACATCCTGCTACGATGCCAGAAGAATTGGCAAGAGGTCACATTCAAACATGGACAAATGAAGGTGATGTAGTATTGGATCCATTCATGGGTAGTGGGACAACAGCACAAATATCAATAGAAGAAAACAGACACTTCATTGGATTTGAAATTGATGATACATATTATGATATGTGTAAAGACAGAGTTGCACCACTTCAAGACAATCTACTTACTAGATTAAATGACATTAAGACGTAAGGTATGGGTTACACCTATATCTAAGCAGAGTAAACTAACGTTTTCAACCT
>VTLG01017312.1_pt1 | contig 71536 bp, 79 predicted proteins | sample 4694571 | NCBI WGS metagenome assembly VTLG01 (sample SAMN12604809, study PRJNA352737) | marine metagenome | biome: ENVO:00000447; feature: ENVO:00000209|ENVO:00000569|ENVO:01000036; material: ENVO:00002151; isolation source: viral sequences binned using virsorter ...
TCAGATAAATATCCCAGTTGGCGGTGTCATTGTAGTTTGTTACTTGAAGACCCATGCCGCCACCAACCCCAGCAAACTGCATATTGGTACTAGTGGTAGACGGGTTGTTATGGTGGAGCTTCATCATTGACTTGCTGTTCATCTCAGCTTTAGTCGTTGCTACCGCTGAATCTCCTACTACATGAAGTTTTGAGCTAGGGGATGTTGTTCCTATGCCAAGGTTCGCGCCCTTTTTAGTTATCTGGTTAGCTCCACCATTATCGCTTCTGAAATAAAAATCATCTGCATCAAAATAAACATCTGACGTTCCTCCATATCCTAACCTATAAGAACTACCATCATTATTCATGATTTGCAGTTGCGAATCTGGGTTTATAGTTCCTATACCAACATCCCCCCCGTTCTTAAAGGTGACCATCTCATTGTTGCCACCATCAATAAATCGCAATCTATCTGTAGTTCCGCCATAAGCTATGTGAAATCCGTTACTGTTGTTGGCGAGCATTAGAGATGCCCTAGAGGTGTCATCGTTTCCGTTGCTGGCGTTTCGCTTAACTTGCAGTAGTACATTTGCTGTGGTGTATGGGGTTGCCCCGTCTGTAATGGTTAATTTGTTAGCTGGACTTGTCGTGCCGATGCCAACTTTCCCAGTATTCTTAACAAAGAAGCCTGTTCCCGCTCCTGTATAGGTAGCTAAACCGAATACATCAGTTCCAGTATTACTACTACAGTCTATGCTCAGACCATAGCCATTACTGTTTGAGTTTTTGATAACAGCAGCCCAGTTAGCAACATTGTCTAACACATGGAGATTTGCGCTGGGGTCGGCAACTCCAATGCCAATCTTACCGTCTTGCAATACAGTCAGGGCTTCTACTTGAGAAGCAGCAGTTTGGTTGTCGCTAAATATAGAAAGGCTGTTGGCATTGCCTGACCGAGAACCCATGTATTTTAAACTAAAGCCATACTCTGACGCATCTGTCGCACCAACATGATTGGCTGCGTTAGACTCACCATCAATTCGTATAAGAGTAACGTCTGAGCTACCCCCGCCAGCACCAACTCGTATAGCAGTTCCGCCGTTTGCCTGTGCTAATCTAATTGTGTTGTTAGTAGATGCAGTTGTGCCGCCAATGTCTAGCTTGTAGTTCGGACTTGTCGCGCCTATGCCAACCCTATTGTCCGAAGTTACTCGTACTATCTCACCAGACCCATCATTTATAGTCAGATGCCCGCCATTGGAGAAGTTTAACTTAAAATTATCATCATCATGTTTATAAATTATTGCGCCTGCCGCCGTATTAGAAGCATCGCCAAACCTTATTTGCGTTTGTGTGCCAGAGAAAAACTGGATGCCTGTATTGTTATGATGTTCTATTGTTAGAGACGTATTACTATTTGATGCGGGTCTATTTGCTAAAGAACCTTCCAGTATGTGTACTTTGTTGTCTGGTGATACCGTGCCGATGCCAACAGCCTCATGGTTGACGTTTAGAACCTTTGGCATATTAGAAGTGCCATGTTGGCGACCACCAATATGAACCATGCCGCCGTACTGCCCGTTTCCAGCATTAGGTCTGCTCGCCCAGACTCCAGCTAATGTGGTTTGTGTTTCGCTGCTATTGTAAGCCCCTGCAAAAAGAATCCCCCCAGCATGACCGTTGGTATAAGTGTTGGAGGAAGCAATTGTTACGTTGTAATGTGCGATTGACCCAAATGTGTAGGTATAGCTTTTTACATGAAGCCCCGACCAAGGTGAAGACTCTCCAATGCCAACTTTTCCAGATGTGACACTAACGGTGTTCAGATAATTAGTACCACTTTGCCGTGTGCCTAAATAGAAACGGCTAGGCGTGTAGCCAAACATGGCCCTGTTATTGTCATCTGCACCGCAAGAAATTTCTGAATTTACATGGAGCTTTGAGCTGGGGCTTGTTGTACCGATGCCAAGCCCCGTGGAGGTTATCCTTACTTTTTCTGCGCTGGCAGCAGTTCCGTCCAATCGAAATGAAATAAAACTATTAGCTGAACCAGCACCACCATCAGCGGCAATAATGAAGTCACCTCCAGCCGCATCTAGCAACCCGTAAACTCCATTGGGGTCGCTGTCTTCAAGCCGTATAACGGGGTTTGCGTTTTTTATGTGGAGGCTTGCGCTGGGAGTAACCGTTCCAATTCCCACATACGGAGTGCTGGTATCGGTTCCGTAACCAACCTGCATGACCGTGTTTTGGCGATGCCTAAAGCGTATGCCATTGTTGCCGTGCTTGTTACTTATGTAACCCGCCTCTGTGTCCGTATAAAACGACAACCTATAAGCCGAGCTATAGCCATAACCCAATGCCATCGTCGGTGCGGTTTCCGTTCCTGTTGACGTTACCGAGACGTTTCCACCGACTGTCAGGTTAGAGTTGACAGTTGCACTTCCATAAATAGTCCCTCCAGCTTGGCTTAAAAAATATCCAGAATTTCCGTAGGAGTTATAGTTAAAGGCAAACAGAGAAACTATTCGCAAATACGTTGTGGCAGGGTTTTTAAGTGTATATCTTATTTTGGAAATGGCACTTCCTGCTGTGTTATAATACTGGTATACTGTTGCTCCTGTATTGTTTGTCTCTTCCCTAATTTGTGTCCATGCCCCAGCCCGATAAACCTCAATTTTGACATAGCTGCAACGCCACCCAGAGTGGGCAAATGTTATTCCTACTCTTGTTGTATATGATAAATTTTTAGGCAGCGATTCCAATGTAATGGTAAACCCGTCTGATGCATTTGATATTCTTGGGTTAGAAGAAGTTTGATCGCTTCTATATATTGAAAGAAATGTTGAATCAGATTCAAAAACATTACCAGTACCACCAGTAGATGGGGTGGACGAAAGCCCTCCATACGTTACGGTTCCACCTTTTACATCCATCAAAGCAAGATCATTGTTCAGTTGATGGTTTATTACTGGTAGGTCTTCTCCGTTAGTGTCTAATACGATGTTTCCTATTTTACTCAGACCACTATTAGAAACGCCAAGCAAAGATTTAGTTACTGTTAAGCTGCCGCCGACTGTTGTAGTGTGTCCCGATGAACATAGCGTGACCCCACCCGCTCGCTTAACGATCAAGTCCATCGTTGAAACATTGGGCTGATAAACGTACCAATCTCCGTTAACTGTTCCAGACGAATGGGACGAGTCGTAGGCCATGCCTATTCTCGCAGAATTAGCATAGCTTGAGTTCGTAAAAAATACTTCACACCATTGGCTACTTTTAACTTCTATACCGCAACGAGCAGAGGTGTTGCCGAATGAAGCCATTTGCTGGCCTGAGCCGTTAACGTCTAGTGTGCCGCCGACTGTCAGATTTCCAGAATTACTCAGCGTCAGCTTATCACCCCCAGCCCATTGCAACCCAAACGTGCCGTTGTTGTTATCTATGTCCCATTCACCCGCAGAACTTTTTAGGCGAACACTAACTAATGAACTGCCGCTTTCAAAAATACTCCAGCCGTTAACGTGTAGGTACGAAGCTGCATTTGGAATTGTGTTTATGCCTACTGGCCCGCCCTCAAATTTAAACCCTCTCGCCCCTGTTCCTGACGCTTGGTTTCTGAAGTAAACGTAGTGGTCTTGGTTGGAATCAGCGTCTTGAATTAGATCAAAATATGCGTGGTAGTCGTTCACATAGAACCGCATACACTCTGCCGAACTTCTGCCAAATCTTAATTCGTTATCACCCTCGCCGCTATACAACGTGTGGTCTGCCCCAGTTAGACCAAGGTCTGTTTCCCCGCTAAACGTCCCAGAGTTGAACGCTAGTGTGCCACCAACTGTCAAATTTCCTGTGGTTGTGTCATCGGCATCACTCCTCAAAAATGAAGTAGCTTGTAATCCGTCTAGCTTATCTGCATCTAAACCTGACCCAGAACCATCATTGTTTGAAGACCATATTCTATTCCAAGAACCCCTAGTTCCATTCGTTATTTGCCTAAAGAATAAACTATCATATGAAGTATTGTACGTTCCTGTTAATTGCCAGCCCCATGTACTTGTTTGATTATTATGTCTAAAATGTAGCCCTTGCCAATATGAACTTCCATCGGGGTTTTCTGTTGATGAATTGTTAATATTAAAGAACCCCATTCTTGGCGGATTAACAGCAAAAGTGCTGGATGCAAATGCACCTAATGTATCGTCTCCGTAAATAAAAGTGTTTGGTGGAGTGCCAGTTAAATTTGCCGCCGCTAGATAATGAGAACCATGTTGCCCATCAAGTAAATCAGCATCAAGACCAGAACCTGCTCCGTCATTAGCATCGTCCCAAACTGTCCTCCAGCCTTGTGCGTTATTATTAGAAATTAGCTGTGTTCTAATCTGACCAGCACCAGTACCAGTCATTTGCACCGCAATGGTGTTGCTATAATAACTATACGGGTTGCCATGCCCCATCCTAATAGTGTTATACCAATCCGAGGTAGGAGCTAATTTTGTGTCAGTTACACTTGCTGCTTGCTGATATTCTAAAACGCTACTAGGTGATCCTGTTGTAGCAAATGCGCTACCAGTAACCATGTCAGATTTATCAGCAGTTCCAGAGAATGCAGTTGCTGTAACTGTCCCGCTAAAGTTTCCAGCCGCACCATATATAGTAGACCATCTGTTTGAGGACGTTCCGAGATTTACGCTTGCTGTTGGAAATACGTCAGCAGAAGAACGCAATCGTATATTAGCAAAGCTCTCACCAAGGTCTAAATTGTTATTTGAAATCTGCCCCTCAATGGCAATCTTGCTGCCAAAACTAATTCGGCTTGCGCTGTCACCCGCTAGTTTCAGATTTGAATCCAGTTCAACTGGCTGATAAAACCTTACTAGATCATTCTCAAACCTTGCGACTTGAACATTAGTTGAAGCCCCAGCCGTGCCAGCATAAAACCTAATGCCATTGTTATGGAGAGAGTTGATGTACATTGTGCCACCAACACCCGTTATTTCATTGCTATCAATCCCAATTCCTGTGCCAGTAGTGCCTACCAAAATAGCGGCATTGCTCATGTTAGCTGAGTCACTACTCGCAGCACCCATAGTAGTGTGAGAATCTACTCTGACCTTATCACCATAAATTACTGACCATTTTTTAGCAGAGGTTCCTAGTGTAAATGCAGCATCGGTGAAAGGATACAATCCTGACGTTGACATTTGCATCCTCTGTGTCCCGCTTGAGCTTCCCGCTGTAGCTCCTGTGCGAAAATCAAGGATACCGCCAATGTTTAATAACGAAACGCCTTGCCCTCCCGTTCCAGTTTCAAAGAACAACCTTGCAGAAAGACCCGTGTTTTCCCCGCCAGCTATTACCAGACCATCCGCTCCGCTAGTATTTGCTATTGTTAGTCTGCCTGTGGTTGTGTCATTGGCATCACTCCGCAAGAACTGAGTGGAATCTAAATTGTCTAGCGTGTCTGCATTACTCCCAGCCGAGATAGTTCCTGAGACTGTCAGGTTTCCTGTTATTGATACCCCTGCGGAGGTAGTTTGGAGCTTAATGTTGCCAGCGTTGTAAAGCGTTACCGCATCGCTCGCAGCGTATATATAGTCAGTTCCAGACCCGTCTTCTATCAGAACATTGGTTCCAGTTAACCGCAAATGCCCTGTGCCTACATCTGAAACGTAGCTATGCGAACCATCATGGTAAATTTCAAGATCGTTGCCAGCACCAAGGAGCAGCTTATCGTTGTCTTGTAGATCAAGGGAACCGTGAAAGGTGGAAGTGCCGCTGACTGTCAGGTTGCCGCTAAATGTTGCGTTCCCTGTGCTTGCTGCAAGCTCAAACTTTGGACTAGCCCAGTTGTCGGAAACTATAAACCTTAAAGCACCAGATGAACGTATAGCTAGGTCTGATGCTGGGGTAGTGTTAGCGGCCACCAATGATGAGCTACCAATTATTCCTGAGTTGGTGGAACCATTTTTATACTGAACATAACCTGAGTGAGTTAAATGGCTTCCTATACTAACTGTTCCACTAAAATCCCCAGCTACAGAATAAACATTTGCCCAGCGGTTAGTGGATAGTCCTGAGTAATAAGTGTTGTTGGAATATGGTAGGACATGACCATCAACATTTAGTTGCTTGTTAAAATAAAATTGGCCACGGTCAGTCTGGAAATGAGAAAACGAACTGTTCATCGGGCCAATGTCAACGTAGCCCGAATTGGTTGTGATCCTTAGTGAGTTGTCACCACCCTCATGTAAACGAGTGTTAGTGTCAGTCAGATATAAACTGCCGCCGACTGTCAGGTTGCCACTAAAATCTCCTACATTAAAATACGCTCCGTAATATCTAAATGATGTATTACCAACATTGCCCGTGTTATTTGTATTGGGTTGTAAACCAGAATGGTCTGACGCTCCTGTTCCAGAAGCATGAGTAATTAAATATTGTAACCTAACCAGACCATTTATTTGGGCTAATGCTGCCGAATCAGCTAAAGGCGAACCAATGTATAGTTTGCCAGCGGTATTGCTACCCTTACTTGTAGTGTTGATGAGCAGCGCACCATCGCTGTCAAACCTAGCTTTTTCATCAGTCCCTGTTCCTTTTATTATCCGCAGTCCCGCCGTGGGATAGTTAACAATTCCTGTGTTTGGCCCTGTCCCTGCCGCTGATCGCACCACGCCTAATTGCAGAACATGATTAGCATCGTTTTCAATTTGCAGCAGAGGTGAGGAGGCATTGGTTGTGCGGTCTATTTTTAAGTCACCCGTGAGTGTGCCGCCAGTTAATTGCAGACCCGTGGCATTAGTTAATACAGTCTCCAGCCCGCTGCCTTGATCTATTTGTAATACCCCGTCTACCGCTTTCCGAATATCCCAATTTCCCCACGGCCCGTCTAAAAATCCATAAGCACTTGTTGCCCCATAAAAGGTCGCTTTCCAATTGTTATTATTGTCCCTTAATTCTAAAGCCGATTGAGTGTTATCTGCCGACTTAATTTGGAAACCGTAATTATTATTTGAGCTATGGTTGGTTAAGATAGCCCCGCTTGTGAGCATTACTGTGCCACTAAATGTTGTTGCTCCCCCTTGAGCTATGGTTAACACATTTGCCGTGTTTGCCTCATCGTATATGCTAAACGTCTCATTGCCCGATCCAGCCATGCCAAGTGACATCCGCCACTTATTAACGCCAGCAGTTCGCAGCATGAAATTGGCCGAGTTTGTATTAGCATTTCTGTCAGCTACTACGCTCGCATGAACGTCACTCCTAACCGTAAATTCAGCAGAAGCATTATTGCTGTCCGTGCGAGTATCTACCTCTAGGTTCCCGCCTCTAAAATAAGAAACCCCGTCTGAAAATAATTTTACTTTTGTAAGTCCAGCCGAATTGCGAACAAACAAATGACCATGATTGCTGGAGTCTTGAAAAACATCTACCAGAGTGTTGCCATTATCTGAGCGATAAAACCGTGCTACATAATCATTTGCTGACTCCCCCTTAACACTTAAAGGGTCAGTTGCTGAACTCCCGTTAATACCCAAGTTGCTACCGACCGTCAGCGCACCCGTTACCCTATCTAACACCAGAGCATTGCTAACATCACTTGTGTCAAAAATTAGTTTGTTGGTAGCCCCGTTATAGCGAATGTCTGCACCTGTTGTTCCTCCAGAGTTTTCTCTAAAACTGATTTTACCAGAATTAGCACTATCAACCGTGTTGGCTCGCAGTAAAAGCGTTGGGGTTGAATCATGGGCTATCGTCAAGTCACCCGTGAGTGTGCCGCCAGTTTTAAGCAGACCAGTATTGGAAGTCAGAACGTCATAGTAGCTGCCACCGTCTAGCGACAACTGAAGCGTATCGTCTAATCGCAAATTTGTAGATTCTGCGGAGTTTGCAATTTCTAAAAAAGCGTAGGCAGCGTTCCATTGTATAAACCCCTTGTTAGTCGTTCCCTGCTGGAACATGACGTAAGGGTTGTTACTGTTTTTTAATACGATCTTTTCATCGCCAGTATTGCCAATATTAAGTGTACCCGTGAGGTCGCCGCCAGCGAGAGGGAGGTAACTGGTGGAGGCAGAGGGGTTAAGCAGTTGGTTTCCGCTACTGCTGCCAACGTACAGCTTATTACTGTCAGTCAGGTCAACACCAAGCTCGCCAACTGCAAGCGACCCAAGCGCACCCGAACCGCTTGTACGCCGTTTAATCTGAAGTGTATTGGACATCTAGAAACTTCCACAATCTATTGTTTTATTAGTAAACGTCTGAGTTCCTGTTAACGTGGCTACCGTGTTGTCAATAGAGAGGACGTAGTTGCTGTCTATATTAAGACCCGTTCCCGCATTAACTGGTAATGTCTGCCAGCTAAATGATCCGTCTCCATCGGTGATGAGGTACTGACCGCTAGTTCCGTTACCACTCACGTTAAGCTCTGCCGCACCCACCGTGTTATCCGTGATCTGAGCAGCACCTACCGCGCTGAGAGTTGCGAGTGAGCCAAGGCCAGAAACTTTAGTATTGGGTAAGCTGCCAGTAATGGAACTTGCATCCAGCTTCAGAGCAACCTTACCGCTCTCAATCACCAACCCTCCGTTAGTTTTCAGATCAGCACTAAGCGTGTTCCCGCTCTTTGCTATACCATCCCCAGCAGTTATGGAGCCTGTCCCGCTAAACTGAGCAAACGCCAAGTTAGCGAGTGTTACATCTTCATTGGTTGTGCAGACCCACCCCGTGTCAGCGTAATCTGTTCCCTCCTCCACGAAGAAGAACATATTAGCGGAGCAACTATCATTTGCATTTAAGTCAGTTGCCCTACTCCATGACCCACTAGCTACTACATAAATTCCATTAGAAGACCCTTGAGCGGACACTAGAACGCGATCCCCAGCAACAGATGAAACCCCGTCAATCGTTGGTGTGCCTGACAGGGCTTGTGACGGAGAAACAACGTGTAGCCTGACTGACTCCCTTACGTCCAGACCTTGCACCGCCGCATCGACATCGGCCTTCCGGGCGGCATCGTTCGCGGCTGTTGGCGCAGCTAGGTTAGTGATCCTCTTGCTGTTTAGGTTTACGTTAGCAGTAGGGACTGGCATCAAGTTAAGAGGCCCAGCCACTACTGGCCTGTTAGCTGCCTCTCCTCCTGTCTCGTTGCCTGAGCCTACATAAAGTATATTGCTGACCTCTTGGAAAGCTAACTCGCCTCTAGCTAATGCAGTTGGCGCAGCCGCTGGGCTGGTGTCACTGCGTTTGATTTTAATTATATTAGACATTAGAAGAATCCTCCATTGAGGGTTTTATCGTGAAGCTCTTGTATGTTTTGAGTTCCAACAGCATCTCCTTTTATTTGTAGCATCTGTTTGATCTCTTCGGCGGTTAATGAAGAAGCTTCTTCAAACTCCATCCCCGCTATCGCTATCTTTTTTCTAGCCTGACCTCTGTTCTCTCCACCCGCACCAATATACAGAAGCCCATCGACTTCATTGTAAGCAAGCTCACCCCGACCTAAGTTACGGGGTGGGCCTTTACGCTTAGTCTCATGCTGTATCTTGGTACGAACAGACATTAGCCAATAACTGTTATTAAATAGTCGTCAGTGGTTTGAGGCGTGTTTGCAAACCTAATCTTAATTGTATTAGCACTATTATGATTAACAACACACTGACCTGTATGGTTTAAATCTAATCCGTCATATGCTTGCGCTGCTCCGATGTTTCCATCTTGAAAGCTGTCAGAACCAGACTGCAAATCAACAACTGAAACCACAGCCGTACCTCTTGTCACATTTAACCCATGAGTTATTTGTACAGTGTCATTTGAGTTATCTGTTGTGCTATAGCTTACGCCTGTATGGGTGTCTGAGTTATAGTTAGTGAGATGCAAAGTGTATTTACCTACACTCCCGCCTCCGCTGCCACTTCCTGTTATTTCTGCTGCCATATGCCTGTGTCCTTATACGAACTCTGCGAATGAATATCTTGGGCTAGTACCAGCAATAGTAATAACACCAGTGTAATCATCTACCTTGATCGTGCCACCTGTGCCATTGTCTTGAGCACCTGAAGCCTTAACAGTGTAATGAAACGACGATGTACTTGCTGAATCCCCAAGCTTAACAAACAAAACATTTGTTCCTTGGTTTTGTATTGTAATCGACTTCCTTGCAGGGTTAGCCGCAGATAGGGTAGTCGCGCTCTTAGCCCCAGCGGTACTAGCAGTAATTAAATTGCTAGGCTGTGGCCCTCCTCCTATGTCTGGTGTATATCCACTTGAACTCATATTATTTCTCCTTAACTTGGTCTCCCTTGATCAGGGTAAATTTGTTGACGCCTATCATCTTTTTGCGTGCACTCCCATATCATCTCACTAACTGTGTCGTTAAACTCTGATGTTGCAAACCCGTAGGATTCTGAATCGTGATCCCAATCACGGGCATGCTCCTTGGTCACATAAAGACGAACAGCTCTTTGAACCTCTGGATCGTCTCCATCTATAATATCATTATCTGCCCAAGTCTTTTTAAAACCCGACCACTCAATTACAAGTGACTCAGAGTTAATGAGCCTTGGAGCTATGTATAGCTTGTTTCTGTATTTCGCCCACATGCCGTTGAAGGCTCTTTCTTCTGTGTCCGCTGACGTCTGGCTTGCCACCTGAACATTGGTCGGATCTGTAGTCGAAGACGAAGCAGACTTGTCTGTTGCTACTTTTAAATGGTCAGTCGCTTCTTCTCCCCTAATCCATTCCATTATGTCTTTGAAGGACTTCTGCTTGTAGTGTCGCTCATCAAACTTGCTTGTTGAATTTGTATTGTCTGAATCGCTATCTATTGTGTAGAGCCTTTTTATTACGCCGTCAGGAGCTGCAACCACAGAAGTTCTTACGTATTCCTCAACAGCTGAGTTAACAGATCCTCCTGACATTACATCTGTTTTAGTCACATTAAGCTGCTGAAAGCATGGAACATACTTTTGCAGGTGAACTAAAGCCTCAACAATGTAGTTGTTGATTACAGTACTAAGGTTCTCAGGAACCCCATACGGGAACACCTGAGAGCGAACATTTGATTTTAAAGTAGCAAAAGTCATTTAGGTTTCTTTTTAAACTTACCCACCCTTTTCTTTGGGGCAGGGGCTGGCTCAGGTGCAGGCTCACCAGACATGCTTGGGTTGGCTGCAGGCTGAACACTTTCTGGTTGTGGGGGAGGAACTGACGAGTCCATCGCGTACCCCCCTTTTATCTCCTCCCTCCATTTCTTCTGAACTATTGTTCCCTGTGATTTTTTTTTTATATAATCAGCGTATTCCTGTTTAGTGGAAACCATCACACCACCAACACCCTTGTTAATGGCAGTGTTTATTTCATTTATCAGGAACTTATCCTTGGTGGCTATGTATCCCCACTCATTGTCTGCAGTTGGGAATATCAGCTTCTGTCCGTTGCTTAAATACAACGGTGTGGTTGGGTCAACCTGCTTGTAATAGCGATTGTTCATGCACCCCGAATTTATTATGAAAAAGGGCGGCAGGCAAGCAGTTGTAAGCCCACCTGCCACCCTTGTGGCAAAACATTATAACTAATCTAAGATTAGTCAGTAGCTGGAGTCTCGTCGTCAGTTAGCAAGTCAGTCTCGCTACCAGTAACAGTGGCTCCACCAATCGCAGTATAGTTATCAGAGTTAACTACTGTATCTGGCTCAGCATCGTCAAAGTTCTCAACGATAAGGTTATCGTCAGGACACTCAACAACTGCCGTCCAAGTAACACTGTTAAGTGTAACTTCCTTGGTTGGCGAACGCATCACGCAGCCGTAACCGCTGTCGATCTTAGCCAAGTCTTCCAGAGCACCAACAGTGTGCACCTTACGATTAGAGTCCACGATGCCGGGATAAATACCGCCACCCAAGTCCAAGAACATAAGGAATCGGCCACTATCACCAATAACACGGGCTGAACCATCGTTATTGTAGGTGGACGATGATTCCAGCGCTTCAGCCTTCATGGCAGAAACAAAATCATCGAAGTAATGATCGGTGATAATGTTTAGCGTGACACCCTGCGGGTAGAGCAACTCATAGCTGCGAACACGGAAACCAAGTTTAGCAATACTGCCATCTTTAACTTGGTAATCGAACGTGATAGCACTGTTGCTATTGGCTGTAACAGTAGCAGCACCGTAGTACTTAACCATTGCAGTCTGGATACTAGCAGCAGTCTTGCTGTCCGTGTAACAGTCAATGCTGTCAGAAGGACGACCACTGTTAGAACGAGTACGATACAAAGTGTACAACTCGTTGAACAGCTCAGCCAAGTTAAGGCGCTGACCTTTCAAGTCCTTAACACGACCGCAGGCCTGCAACTGCTCGTAGATACCAATAGCATTGGCCTTGCGGCTAACGACATGGCTGCTAGCAGAAGTAGTAACACCACCCAAGTTGGCATTGTAATGTGCGTACTGAGGATCAAGAGAAGTCCAGTTAGCTAGACTTTGGTTAGTGCCAATACGCTTACCCCAGAAGAACGAGTTCATCCACTCGCGCTGCCACATAGCTCCAAGCTGGCGGTTACGCTCAGCAATAGTAACGTCACCGAACTTAGCAAAGTAAGGGTTGTTAGCAGTAAGCTTAGCAAACCATTCTTTGTAGAACTCATCCACACAAAGAGTGTAACGAGAAGTCTGAGTCCAGAACGGAACCACGCGATTCGGGTTCAGAGCAGGACGATTGTTACACCAGCTCTCGTAATCGCTTACGTTGTTGGCTCCAATAACAGCAACACCCGCTTCGATAGTGCCGTCAGATGTGCTGTCGCCATTGCTTACAGCTTTGACCGCAACGTCCGTGAAAACAGGAGTAGCAGCACCATCAACAGCAGCAGCAATAATCTCGAATTGAGTGCGTGTTGCTGCACCTGCAGCACTACGTCCAAACGTGTGAAGCGTACCTCCGGGAACAAACCAGCTTGCATTCGGATCAAGGCTGTAACGGTTGTGCAACCTTAGAACCCTAGTAGCTCCGACAAGCTGAGCGTCAGAAATAGGATAAGCAGCGTTCCCGTTTGTACCATTATTATCTCCATAATAACTTGTCTGGTAACTCTGAACTATCGCCCAGTAGTCATCATTAATGATGCTCTTCTGAGAGGCCAAGATGAACGGCTCCATAATGGAGTCAGTACCTTGAATCTTTTTCTGGTTGATCAGTGCTCCCACGGGACGCGCAGAAGACATAAGCCAGTCGTATAAACCGTATGTCTTGGTTCCGCAGGCCTTTAGCTCCATATTAGTGGTCATCAAGGACTGCATGTCCCGATACTCACCAGCACTTCCAGATTTAAAAATATCTAAAAGCCCGCTTGGAGTGGCATATGCTATGTTAGAACGAGTAATCGTTCCACATGAGTCGTAGTTGTTGGAGATAGCCGTAGAGCATCTGCTCCCATGATCCCCAAACAGTTGGTCTTGTGTAGGCATAATATATTCCTCCTAAAAGGTGGGAGGATTTTATTAACCCCAAAGCATTTCCGCCAATTCTTTTTCTGGAGTTTTTATTTGGTCTGTGCCTGTGGTCAAATTTGGCGATGCTGCAGAGGCAGCATTAGACGACGGAGAGTTTGGTTTATTAGGATTTTTTGTAGAATTGTTTTGCTTAGCTCGCGTCTTTTTCCCCGCAACAGGAGCCCCATATCTTTCCAGCATTTTCCTTGATTGCTCTATTTCAGAGTTAACAGCGGATGTTAATTCCTTGATAAGCTCTGCTTTAGCAAGATTTGCATCTATAGTCCAATGCCTTGATTTTTCTGAAGCAGACATTCTTTTATATTCTGCATTAGTCGCAAAACTCCTGCCCTCCCAAGATTGGCTTTCCCTTGGTAAGGACTTAACATAGTTTTCCTTACCTTCAACAAACTGTTTAATTGCTGAATGATTTTCGTTTTTAGAGTTTGCAGCAAACAACCCACCATCCCCTTGGTTTTGCTCTAGCTCGTAAACCATTGTGCTTAGTGTGTCAGCAGCCTGAGATACTTTATCAAAAATCAGAGGGTCGAACTTCTCTGCTTCTTCTAAACCCTTCTCAGACATTACTTTCTCCATTTCAGGACTGATAGCTTTAACCATTTCCTGAACAGCTTCGTTGGCTTTTTCTTTAGCTTTAGGCCCGGATTCTGTCCTTTTAGATATTTTGTTCTCTAGCTCATCAATTCTTTCTTGGTATTTTCTTTCCATTTCACCAAGAACGTCAGACATCTCAACTTTCTTTTCAGCTTTCTTGAAATCTGACTTAGAATATTTCGGCTCGTTTTGGCTGTAAAAAGATTCATGCTCTTCCGATTCAGGGTCAAACTCCTCCCCGGGATTCTCTTCAAGCCACTGCCTTTGGTACTCTTTGGATTTCTCTACGAAATTTTTAAAGCCCTCTTTAGCTCCCTTATATTTATTAGGGTTAGATTTTTCCATTTCACTGAAGATTTCGTAAGTTGCCTTATCGTCTTCATCTAACCCAATGTCTTCAGGAGCGGGAACTTCGTTAACGGAAGAATCTTTATTGCTCTGCTTTAAAGCCTCTGCTGCCGCTTGGCCTGCTAGCTTAGCCATATCTTCATAAGAAGGAGATGGCTCGTTCTTCCTTAGGCGCTTTTTAGGCTTTTCTTCACTTACTGCTTCTTCTTGCTCTTCAACTTGTTCTGTCTCTTGATCTTCATTCTGATCTTCTGCTGGTTCTGTTTCTTCAGGAGGATTATTTTCAGCTTCTTTTTCAGCCTTGGTTTCCATCCCCATCATCTTCCTTAGCTCTAAAAGGTTGTCATCAACCTCAGACTTAGGCTCACTCTCTTCGACAGGCTGCTCTTCCTGTTCATTATCTGGAGATTCTTTTTCTCCTGTATACTCTACAATATCAGGAGACTTAAACTCCACATGCTTAACATTAGGGTCGTTTCTCTGAGCGCCTGATATTTCTTTTTCTGTGTCCATTGCTCCTTCAACTTCAATACCTTGATTGAGTTCCAATACTGGTTTGTCTGGTAGTCCTGCCATTATTCTAAGTTAGGGTCTATTTCGAAACTAAGTTTGTATAGTTCCTTTTCTGGTTTGGAGTATTCATTAAGTATTTTAATGAAAGTTATTAGCTCGGAGGCGCTAGATATATGCTGATTAGCCTCCCATTCTCTGCTCTCTAAACGATTTAAACTAGCCTCTTTTCCACCTATAGCTTGGTGGAAGGCTATTTCGTTCATTACATATTTCTTAAAGTCTTTGGCTCTGCTATCCCCGAGCCATTCTTTTACCTGAACTACCTCTTGGTCAGTTGTCGTGTTCTTTACGTAGTTAATCAAATCGTATCTAATACTTGTGGCGTTGGCGGTTGGGGTTGTGGCTGTGGAGTACCACTGACCCTCTGCGCTAACTGTTCTATAATCTCTGCCTGCCTTAACAACTGATTGGCGTTGGCCTGTGATTGACCAGCAATTTGCTGAGTTATTCCGCCAACATCCTGAAGGACTTGCTGTCGTATAGCTTCACTAGACTGAGCTAGTTGCTCTGCTACTTGTTGCTGTATCCCTTGAGCTGCTTGCTGGAACTGAGCCATAAGCTGCTCTTGCATTCCAGCTACCTGACCCTCATCGCCTGCTTGTTCAGCCGCCTGAAGTTCTTCTGCAGATTTAGCCATCTTAAGTCTGAAGTCCCGAGGAACTCCAGCTAGTTCAAATATCTGGTTAAGCAAACCAACTGCCTGCTCAGGCCCTACAACTTGAGCAACTAAAGGATTGCTCATTGCAGCCCCAAACAACTGAGACATAACATTAGCACTAGAAGGATTATTGATCCTATCCATTCCATCACGGACAGAAGAAAAGGACTCTAATGATATAGCAGTCTTATCTGTTATTTCCACAACAGGCTTTGATGTTATCCCTTCATCAGCGTCCTCAACAGTGAACCCTAGTCGCTCAAGCTTTTCTCTAGGAACAGGGGTCTGTAACTGAGCATAAAACTGAGATTCTCCGTAAGCCATCAGTCCATCATATATCTGCTTTTTCCAAGCGTATACAGCCCTATCTACAGCTGAACTTGTGAACTGCAATCTGTTGCTCGTGTAACTAGCAATACTTCTTACCTCTTCAGCGGTCTGCTCGTGAGACGCAGCTGCTCCAACCTCTTGGGCAGATAAAACAAGAACGCGCTCTAATATATCAAGTATAGACCTTACCCCAGTTATTACATCTGAGGTGTTCTGCTGCGGGAATTTAAACGAAGTAAAAGCTTTCTCTGGATCATGCTGACCTATTCTTGCTTTCCTTGATGAATACCCAACAAAATTCAGGGTGCTGTGCATGTTCTGACCAGCATCATTAATCTCCTCAACAGTTTCAGCCCCAACCTGATCTTCATCAACAAAGGTTAAGTTAGTTAGGTTCTGCTTAATGCTTAGGAGATATTGGGTTAACAAGTTTCCTACATGATCTTGGAAAGGAAGTATCTCTAATGATAGAGACGGATTAACTGTTTGCAGCTCGTTGCTGTCGTATCCGTAGTAAATAGACGGACAATAAGGCAGTGGCTCTGCGTATATGATTGTATCGTCTTGAGCTATGCAAAACCTAAACCAAACATCGTGGTCGTAATCAAACAGACCCATTTCTTTAGGGTTAAGCTTTTCAAAGTACTCAGTAACAAGAACGGAATAATCATCATACTCGCTAGTGTAATACTGTACGTCTTTCTCCCTGTCCAAAAGCAAAGCCCCGGATTCCTTTTGCAAAAACTTTACCACACCAGAGTAACCAGAGTTAATATACATCCCGAAGTTTGCGTTTGATGTAAGCCAGTCTATACTCCCTGTGGCTATCTTGTCTTTGTTGTAATATAAATCGTTATTACTTATGTCTCCGTATCTTTGGATAGTCCAATAGCCACTAAACTTACAGCCAGAATCAGAGTTAAAAGAACTGGGCCTGTGCGATATATCCCAAAAGGTTCTTGCGGGATGTGGCATATGGTATCGTATGCCCTCCTTAGTGTATGTTTCCTTCTCTGATCCGTCAGAGTCTCTAACTAATTGCTTTTCGCTGTGCCAAGATTCTTTTGGAAACTGAAAGCAGTAGCCGTAATGAAGCATCTGGAAGATACTTTGAGAAAGCGTGCTTGAGTAATCGTATTGTTGTGAAATTATTTGAACCCTGTCGGTAACAACCTCTCCCTTTATCCTGTTAACTTGAGTGCTTTTATGCGGCTCGTACTTAAAAAGAGGGACTAGATTCCGATCATTAAATATTCTGGCCCACCTAATAGTCACATAGGCCTTAACCAACGGAACAAAGATATTGTAGAACCTAGGAAGGTTAAGGGCTTTTGTTGTCTCGCCCTTGGCAGAAACATGATCTTCTATAAGGTGAGATACTCCCCAAGACTCCAAGGCATCGGCAACCGAATCATCGTCGGCCTCCTTGCTCATTAGGCTATGAAGTAGGGTGGGAGAGATCTGTCTAAGCGGAGCGTTCCACGCCAAGTCTAAAGCATAGTACAGCTTGTGATCTCTTAAGCTGCGAGAGACCCCTTCTTGGATCCTGTTTTGGATCCTGTTAACTAGCTTCTCTACCTTGTCGGACTTAACCTCCGCACTAAAAGCAGACTTTAGGGATTCTTGAGAATACCCGTGATCTTTTAAAATATCTAAATCTATCATATTAAAACTGGCTTTCCTTTTTTTTCTGCCCTGTCAACCGCTTCCTTTAATCTATTATATCTCTCCTTCAAAGAGCTTTGGCCATACAACTTTAGAAACATTTTAACAGGAACTCCTTCTTGCACTTCTCCTGTAGGGCCATTGTACTGACCAAAAACAACAGTACCCTTCTCTAGGTCAAAGTCTGGCTTAAGTCTTTTGACGTGTATAGAGAAGGAATACCTTCCTTGCTTGTCCTTATTAACAATAACTTTAATGTTATCTTCGGGCGCTTCCCTCATTCGTCCTGAGTGAGATCTATTTGGCCTGATATTATTTTTTCTTTTTTAAAGGTCTGGTTATTTTTTTCTGCGTAGCTAGTTTTTTAGCCCTGTAGAACTCAGGCCCCTTAGTCTCAGTTTTTTTCTTGGCGGCTTTAGAACCAACACGGCTCTTGATAGCCTTAACACCTTTACTGGCAACGCCACCACCAATCCCAGTAACAGCTTTCTTAGCCCCACTCTTCACCCCCTCAACAATTTTTTTAACAGCCTTCCTGTTTTGTTTCTGCTTCTTTGTTGGGTTGTCTCCAAGCGTAACGCCCAAGCTGAATCTTTTTATTTTAGTCTCTATTCTTTTCTTATCCTCTCTAAGAAGATCCATCTTGTCGTTAAGAGCTTTAATCTTTTTATCTCTTCTTGCCCTGTCCACTGCAGAAGCTTCTCTTTTTGCAGCAGCCTTACGGGCATCAGAAATTTGTGATTTACGCTCTGAAATTTCTTTATCAGCTTTAGCTTTTAAAGCCTTAAGTCTTTCGAACCCGCCTAGTCTTTTATGAGCCATAATATTTTAGTTCTCCGCAAAGCCACTATGTGTATCATTTGTCCCATGTCCAGTCTAGTCTTGGAATAAAAAAAACGCGACACTAATATCGCGGAGCTTATGAGCGAACAAGACGGCGGTATATGGATGCCGCGGCTAAGCCCTAAACAGTACGAAATCTTTAACTGCTACGAACGATACGTTCTGGTTTCAGGCCCTCGATACTCAGCTAAAACTTGGGGGGTTCTTCAAAGATTAATGAGACACGCATGGGAAACTCCCTTTGCCAGAATCGGTGTATTCACCAATACGCTTAAAAACGCCAAGGTTGGAGTGTGGGACTTACTGTACCAGAAAATCGTACCAGAATGGACAGAGCAACTAGAGGGCTGTGAACTAGAAACCCCCATGAAAATGGACGGAGCAACAAGAATGGAGCACTTTAGGGTGACCAACATGCACGGTGGTGTGTCAGAGTTTCAGTTGCACTCGCTTAAAATCGAGGACGAAATAGCACAAAAGGTTAAAGGAACCGTGTTTTCCTGTATATTTGTATCCGAGCTAACAAACTTCAAAGAAGATTACGTTTTCCGATTCCCGAAAGGTCAGCTTCGTATGCCCGGAGTTCCTTACGACAGCCATATGTGGATAGCTGACACTAATCCGTGCGAGGATGAGGGTCAGGATTTTTGGGCTTATAAAATATGGTACGAAGAGGCGCAAAGAGATGATCACCCAAGCCCTCAATACCAAAAAAATCTGCACCTAATCGAAACAAAAGTAGCCGATAACACGTTCCTTGACCCTAGGGAGTTTGAGGATCTTAAAGCTACCTTCGCCCATGACCCAGATCTGTACGCTTCTTATGTAGATGGCAAGTGGGTCGAAACATCAAAGGATTCTTTCTTCACTGGAGTGTTTAATTCAAGGCATGTAGGAGGGAATAGTGAAGGTAAGTTTGAGAACTGGGATGTTTTGTTACCCCAAGAAGACACGGATGTGCTGTATACGGGTTGGGATTTGGGAGATAAAAACCATGCTGCAGTAATCGTGGAAAAGGTTATGACATCAACGGGGCCCGCGTTTAACTTGCTTGATGAGCTTGTAATTATAGGAGAAGAGGTGTCGATTGAGGATTTTACTATAGCTTTTCAGGAAATGATGCGCGAATGGGAGGAGGTAAACGGCAAAAGATACCAGTGGATTCACTGGTCTGACGCCAGCGCAGTGGATAGGTTCAGGTCGGCTGCTGGAACTTGGGATGCAATGATAGTATCTCAGGTTACCGGAGGGGAGATACAGCTCAGCCCGTGCCCCAAATTCGCTGAATCCGTCAGGTTGAGGGTTATGCTTACAAAGCAGCTGCTTACCGAAGGAAAGCTAACAATAAGCGTAAAAGCAGAGGGAATGATAGACTCGCTAAAAGGTGGTCTTAAAAAAACTAAAGGGAAAAGCAAGAGAACATACGTTAGGAACAACAAACACAAACACGTATGGGACGCAGCAACATACTGCATATTGGGAGAAATGTTCCACGATATTCAAATCGGGGGTGAAAGCCCATCAGCTAAGCTTCTCAGAATTTAAGCGGTATGAAACTCCCCGCTACCCTCATCATCCTCATCATCAAACTCTGAAGGATCTCCAGATCCCTCGCTAAGCATATCAATCAAAACGGTTTTGGCGTACTCTGCCATACCCGCCGCAGTCAAAGCTCCACCATAAAACCTAAGACTAATGTATTCTTTTTCTTCTAGTTCACCGTTGGAAAGAACAACAAGTGCGTGTCCGAAATGTTCAGAAAGTATGCTTGAAACTTTCCCCGCCATCTCTTTCTGAATCTCGGTCATGTATTACCTTGTCTTTCTTATCCTAAAGTAAGATTGCCCATCACTTCCCCTTACAACTCCCTCTCCAGTAGGAGCGGCTTTAACCTTTGGAACGCTTTTCTTTTTCATGTAGTTAACAGATTTGAACGCGGCTGCGTTTCTTTCCATTCGCGGAGCCACCCCAGTACCCTCCTGCTTCGAAGTTCTGTACTCGGCGTTGTTAAGATATTCTGTAGCTGCTCCTTTAAAATCCCCACTGTTCATTAATCTTAAAGTTTTAGGACTGCCTGACAGATCTCCCCTAAAAAAACCATCCACAACAGCATTCTGAGCTGATTTAGGCAGGTTATCAAAGTTCTTAACCTTCCTTCTCGCTAGGTTAATTTTAGATTTAATATCGTAATCAAACAGTTTCTGCATCTGGGAATTGCTTAAAGGCATGCCGCCAGACAAAATTACATTATAATTGTTGCCCACGACCCTCTTCAACACAGGGTCGTTCTTTGTAATAAGATGACCAACTCCTATTGTCAGGTTTCCTTTGTGGTCTTTGTACGCATATCCGGGCCTTCCTTTCTTGCCCTTCCCTTCGCTGCGAACAATATAGTCATACAGCGATTGAGCCTGCCCGGGCCTTGATCTTTTAATACTTGGATCTGCCATAGTAGTTTACCATTTAACTTTGTGGCTCCAGTACCTAGCCGAAAGCTTGGAAGGACTAGAATCCTGCGCGTTATGACGCGCATAATAAGATTTCTTTCGAGCCTTGTCCTTTGCGCTTGTGGGGTTTTTACCTGCGCCCCTAACCCCTTGCTGCCCGAAGCGAATAGTTTTTATTTTGTCACCCTGCTTAGCAACAACAACATGCGATTTTGTTGGGTGACTAGGGGTTCTTTTAGGTTTGTTGTAACCACTTACCCCCGCTTTAGCTAACCTAGAATCTTTCTTTTTAGCCGCCATTACTTACCCACTTTCTTCATAGCCATCTTATGGGACTCAGTAAATGTCTTACCCTCTGACATCAACTTCCTCATAGTGGACATATGCTTCTTTGTGTGGTGGACAGAGTGTCTCTTAAGAGTGTCCTCTTGTCTTTTTGTAAGAGCTTTCTTTTTTTTAATAGCCATAGCTACTTTTTTTCTTTGAAGGCTTTTTCTTCTTAGTTGAAGACTTCTTTGCTGTTCCAGCTTTTTTCTTAGAGGAACCCATCTTGTATCCTTTTCCGTATCCCGGCATTGTATCAACTCCATTCATCGGACTCTAGTAACTCCAGTATTGTGCCGTAGTTCTCTATGTCCTTCGCCGTGTCTAGCATAGGCTCGTTCAATGCGGCTGGCGATTCTTTGTTTTCGATTCGGTTCCACGTTAAGTTCATCATTCTCTGCAACTTATCGTTTAGCCGAAACCCAACACCAAGCATGTTCAACTCCTTCTTGTCCCAAGCCGCTATGTTCTTACTTCCATAATCGCTTTGCTTCTTATCAAATAGTATTAAATTCTCGATTTTGTTTTTAGCCGCCTTCTTCGCCATCCCCGTTTTTAAATTCAGGGCTTGCGACAGAATCCCCGCGAGGAACGCTGTGCTCGGTTTGTGCTGCATTTTGTTCAGCGTTAATATTATCGCCTCCCTCGCCTGTTCCGTTGTCAGGCTTTCCTCCACTAATTGTGACTTGTTTTGGGTCATTTATTTGTATGGGTGTAATTTGTTGCCCGGGCATAAAGCTGGCCTTCTTCTTTGTTTCCTCAGACTTCAATTGCTTATTGTTCACCATGTTTCCGCATATTTTAGCGGACTCTGTTAGCTGCTTAGAAACCTCTACTGCTTTGCTTATAGCCTGAAGCTTTATAGCGTCGTCATCAGACTCATACGCAATGTCAGATGCTAGCTGCATTAACGGCTCAAGCTTCTCTGCCGAGAGAAAGACATAGCCAATACTGGTCTTAACCACTCCCTCGTTCTCTATGAAGTCCCCAAGCTTCTTGAGCTCTGAGTATTTCTTTCTCTTGAGGGCTACTAGGCCAGTCCCAGCTGCCGCCTGTTTGGCTTCTTTGTCTGAAAACATTCCCTTAGTTGGTGGGACAATCGGTGTCTCACCCTTAGGAATGTCCAAGTTTTTGTCGTCTTCCATTAAATTTCCTGTTTCACTCATCCCATCCAAACTCCAGATTGTTGTCACGCGCCCAGCAGGTAGCGTCCTTGTATTTAGTTTTTAGTGGCATATAGCACATACATCCTAACTCAGGATCCTTGTATTCACCGCAAGTTCTCCTCTTTTGGCTGAATATCGGACACTGAAAGCACTCTCGGTATCTCGCCGTTCGTGTGGTCGAGTCCACCATTTGCGTGTAAGGCATCCCGAAGATTGACCACCACATCAACTGGCCCCCTGTTCTCAGGATGTGAGGGAGACACTTTACGGCCCCTAATGAACGGCACAAGGAAATGGCCCCCAGCAATGCGGCTGTTCCGAACTCCACCGCACGGGATACTCGTTTGCGATATGAACGAACGATATACATCTATTAAATTCCCTTTCAGTTTGTAAACAACCCTAGCTACGTACCTACAATAATCAGCCGCCGACAAGTTCTTTCTTTTATTCTTCTCGGATCTTACCATATTGCTCCACCAAGACTTCCTAGGTGCTACCTCAAGCCCCCAGTAGATATGGTCGTTCTTAAAAGCAAGTAGCCTAGTGTTACTCATTTCTGCCCAAAACCCTTTGTTTTTGGCTATTTCGACACAGGCATCATGCCCCTTGCCCTTGAAGTCTTGACCTATGTTTTTGAACTCATCATGCAGCCCATTCTTCCAGTTAGCCCTGTAGGGTATGGGGTATATCTCTGCAAACCCTAGGTCTATGGATCGCTGCTGGTTAATCAACTGATCCAGCATTTTTTCCTGCATAACCTCCCAAACTAGCTTCATCTGAGGCAGGCTAATCACCCCGGTCTCAGATATACTTTTCAGGAGCTTTTCATCATAAAACATTTTTTTAGAAAAAAAAACTTGCAAGGCCTTTGCCGTGCACATAGGGTGCGTCCCGCAGAGGGTGGCAGGCCAAGGCAGATTAACGGCCTACCACAACAACAACAATAATTTTATCCCCCCTCGGGCTGAGGGCTCTAGCTAGTTCTGCTCACATCCTAGCGCCACCTCTGCACTCATACACTTGGCCCGGGTGGGGAGTTTTTTTTTGAAATGACAATACATCAGTTAAACCAAATCAACATTGACGCCCTGAGCTTTCGCATCTATGCAGCCTTGCTGTGTGAAAACGACATGAGCCTCAACCGAATCGCAGCCAAAACAGGTGTCACTTGGAAGACAGTTAAGAGAAAAATTAATACACTGGAATCCAAGGGGCTTGTTATAAAAACAAATAACAGATCTAAAACTGACACCTACTCAGGAATAGATAGGACTATGGAAAATAACCTAAGCACTATGGAAAAAGACATAAGTAGTGTTGTGGAAAATAACACAACAACTGTGGAAAATGGCATAGGAGCTATGGAAAATGACCCAGAAACTATGGAAATTTACGAAAAATACTCGTGAAAACCAGAGTAATCATATATCACATATATATATTATATAGTACTAGTATCTCTAACACAAGTAAATAATCACATATATATCTCTAGTTAATTAATATCTCTAACACAAAGGAAAATGAGCAGAACAAAAACGCACCTAGAAGACATCAATGCAGAGAAGGCTCTGATAGGTTGCATCCTCCTAGACCCCGAAGTACTCGACAAGCTTCTCGGTAAAACCGAGAAGCCACTGCAGCTCTTCACAAGCTTTAGCTGTAAGAATCTCCTAGTCGCTATGCTCAAGCTAAGCGACACAGGCAAGATGGTGGACAGAGTAACCCTCTCCCACGAACTGCTGAAAGCTAACAAAGAAACCAACACCATCATCTTCATGGATGAATGCGAGTCTCTAACCCCATCATCCGCCAATTGGGAGTACTACCTCGGGATCCTGAACGACCTACACAAAGCCAGAGAAACTAAACGTCTATGCGATGAGGTATCACATAGAATATCTACAGATGGCAATGCTGAGCCTACAGGGGTACTAGAAGAGCTTTTTGAAAGCGTAGAGGGTCTGTGTAGGGCAAAGGACAAAGAAACGTCTGTACGGGCTTATAAGGACGTTGCTCCTGAAGCTGTAGATTTCTTTCAGACATGCTTCGAAAATAAAGGTAGGGTAACTGGAGTAACAACTGGTCTCTCTAACCTAGACGAAATGATCAATGGCCTAAACAAAAACCACCTCAATATCGTAGCAGCTAGGCCTTCAGTAGGTAAAACATCCCTAGGTATCTGCATGGCAGATGCTGCCGCCAAGGCTGGTAAGAAAGTCCTGTTCTTCTCTCTGGAAATGTCAGCCTCCGAAATCATGATGAGATCTATCTGCTCTCACATGGATCTCAATTACAGAGACTGTCTCAACGGAGACCTGTCCCCAGAAGAACTAAAGAAGATAGCAGTAGGTATAGATCACGTATCCAAATACCCCATATTCATCGACGACTCTTCCTCCATCACTATCCACCAAATAAAATCAAAAGCTAAACGGTACAAACGTGACTTCGGAATAGACATGGTAATCGTAGACTACCTACAAATTATTACCACCAACCAGAAACACGAAACCCGTGACAGAGAAATAGCATCCTACTCCTCAGCACTAAAACAAATAGCAAGAGAACTAGGCGTCCCCGTAGTCTGCCTATCACAACTATCCCGCGATGGAGCCAAGAATGACCGCAAACCAAGACTAACCGACCTCAGAGATAGCGGCGCAATCGAACAAGACGCAGATGTAGTCATCATGATCCATAGAGATAATGCTGTTGACAATCAAATGGATAGACCATACCCATTGTCTCTCATCGTTGCCAAGCAGAGGAACGGGCCCGTAGGGGAAATAGAAGTGGAATTTGTACCTCAATACACAAAACTAAGAGTGCCATCCCTTATGAACTACCCAGACGCTCCTCCCACAGATTCTTTTGGGAACCCATTATAACAAGCGATACGGAAGCGTAGCAGAATGCTTAGTAACAGCTGAACTTCTCAAAAGAGATTGGTATGTCTCCACACCAGAAGGAGATTATGCCCCCTATGATAGAATAATAACCAAAGGCATCTTCACCCACAAAATACAAGTGAAGTCCGCCTCCAAATATAACCACCCCTCAGGTAACGAAAGATGCTACAAGTGGACTATCAGAGGCGGTCACGATAAAAAAACAATCCACGACCTAAACGATATAGACTTCTATATCTTCCTAGGCCTCGCCAGCATGCACTTCCTCATCATTCCCTACGATATTATCTATGGAATGAAGACCATATCCGTTAATACCGACAAAAAAGAAGACTCCAAATGGGGACTCTACGTAGGCGCATGGGGCCTTTTAGAGAATAAAGGCTACAAAGACATCACCTAGGCTTATTAATTCGTCTAGCCTGCACTATAGCTCGCTCTATTATATCAATAGCCTTCTGATTTCCTATTGTCGCAACCTCTTCAAGAGCCAACTGTAGCGTTTTAATTAAGTCTGCCATAGCTCAGACAGCCTAACACCTAGGCATCCCCCGAAAAAGTCGTTTCTAGAAATGGGCTTAAAGTCGCGCAAGCAGGTATACTATATATATTGGCGATACCCCCCCATTCAGAATCCATTTCGCAACCCCACGCCAAACAATTGTTTTCCCTTTTCTGTTAAAACTGAAAACGGACAGGGCAAACGGGACGGCTACCATAGTGGAGAGGGACGGCATCCCGCCGCGACTCTCCAAACTTCTAACATTCAATCAAAATACAATAATGCCAAAAGCACCGAGTATTACTACGGGCGGCGAGACATCGACCGATGTCGAAACACCGCGAACACCTGATAGCCCCGATCAAAGCGAGTCAAAGACTCAGTCCGACAACGTCGGAGAGACGGGCGAAAACGGTTTAATACTTCCCCTTGATAAAAATGGAGACCTTGAGCCTCGTTTCATTATCAAAGTGGAAAACGAGCATCCAAAAGCATTCAGCGCGAAAGGTTGGAAAGAAACACAACTCGCCGTGATGGGGCATAAAGGGATGCTATCAGATTCCGAAAAAGCCTTGGTTGATCGAGTCTTTAAGAAATTACAAGAACATTCCAAGCGTGAGAGTTTGGGACTTGTAACAGACTCCGATCACGCGCAAGTGCGGAAAAATCTGCGAGTATTCAATGACATTGAACATACCGCGCAACGTATTGCGGATATTCGCACCATAAAGGACATCGAATATTCCAGCTAAAATCAACAAAAGGTACACACCCTGCACGGGGTGTGTCCTTTTTGCGTTTACCCAAAGTCTGTTTTCAAACGTCAGGATAATATTTTTTATTATTCTGACGTTTTTACACCGACAAGTTGAGGTCTACTCAACTGAGATGCGCTAACGGCGACCAACATCTCCAAGGTTTGTGTAACTGACAGGATACATGCCTGTCAGAAGATCTGTGACATGCCAGCGTGACGCTGTGCGTATGTTATGTTAGTGAGGGTTAGGGAAGTTTGTTACTGCTGTAGCAGCTTGTAAGGCCTGTTAAGTTGCAGGCAGAGAAGGCAGCATATTCGACAAGCACCCTAACTGTAGCTAGATGAAACCTGTCAACGACAGACATACGCCGTGGTTCCAACGGAACTAGCGGGAGCTGTGTGGCCCAATCGGGTCGGTTACTATTCGCATTTGCGCGATAGGCGGTTTAGTTAGCCGCAGAAGCCATAGACCAGTCAGAGGCGCTACTGCCAACGGAAACATGGTAGCGTGGTCGGTATAGGTTCTGGAGAGCAAATGAGCACGGATAAGTAGTCGTGGCAAGGGTATGCGAAACCGAGAGGGCGTTCACCAACTTCGGGGTGAATAGTAGTGGCTATTGACGATGTGTCATTAGCTGCGAAGGGAGAGCTTCAGCGGAATAACCGCCGACAGACCTTTAGAAGAGTAAACTGATTCAGTACTTAGGTCGGTGCGACTTGTAAGTGTCGTACATGGAGTGATCTCGGTGTTTAGCTTAGAGACACGGGCAGAACGTGTTCTTTAGGCTTTGTTGATTCCTTATAGCTGTCTGTTGTTTATTCAGGGGCACGGAGGTTCAATGGTTTGTGCATAGAGAGGCCGTCATTCAGATAGTCTCTGACCACTACACTGTTGGCCTCCGTGTCCTTTTTTTGTGTCTACTCAGGATGCAACTAGATCATCGGTTATCAATAGGCTTTACGGGAGTTCGCCGCCCCAAAGAACCGTTGTCTGGCATCGTAAGAACTGTGAAGCAGGTACAGGTGTAAGCGTTGGCACTGACACGGGCAACAATCCCCATGTCATCCAAGTATCACTGAGCATCTTGTGTAGATACACAAAAGGGACACAAAGTTCCTGATAGGAGAAACAACAATGGGTAGAAGAAGAGACCACAAGGTCAAAGCAATAGTCAGGGAGTTCAGAGACGATGAGGGTCGCATGATTAGACATGTGACAATCGGTAGTGCTTCTGAGTACTTCAGCAACAAGACAAAGGACAGGAAGATGGATCCATCATGGGAGCAGCAAACTGTTCCTAAACAGAGAGGACGCAAGCCTAACAGGGATAGTTCTTACAGTGATTGGTTATACAAACACATGAGTTAAAAATGAAACCACCACAAAATCACGGAGAGTTAGTGACCTCTGTCCTTAAGGAGATGCAGAGATGGGGGCAAGGGTTTGCGCCTATAGAGGACAAGTCTATCAGCATAGTGGCTGAAGAGATGGACAAGAACTGTTCGCCTTACGACACGATGATGTTCTTGAGCAAGTTTATAGAGCATACAGCAGATATATACAAAGAGAAACACAAGCACGATGAAGTTCTTCGGAGAGATAGCTAAGCGGACATCTAAAGGATGGCGAATGACAAAGGTTCACCCTTTAACAAGAGCAATCATTACTGTTCACCTTACGAAAGAAACAGTTGTGGTTGAGGGAACTAGGAATGGTAAAGACATAGCCATGTGGAAAGGTACAAGAAAGAAGGGGTGGAGAGAAAGGTTTTGGAGCTTTGCTGTGGTTAGAGGTTTTTATATTGAGAAAATATCATGAGCGGAAAACATACAAACAAAAGGATAGCTGCCTTAAATAAGGTCGGCAAAGCAGGGGCCTGCATGCAACAAATAAAGGCCGACACGATTGTAGAACTGTTAAATTCTGAATCGTTAAACGCAGAAGCTATCTCAAAGATGTATGACATAGCCAGCAACAGGGACAATATAGTTCCTATAAATGCTTACGAATTATGAAGCTATTATTGAATAGTGGATTGGGAATCAGACAGCAGATTAAAGCAGCTGCTACGTCTGAGGATTTGACTAATCTAGTCAAGGAGATCGCCACCGCTCAGGAGAGTGGCAAACTAACAGGCGTGCCTAGTAAGACTCAGGCGCGTTGGGCAAAAGCTGAAGAGAGAAGAAGAAAGGAGCTATCATAATGGCTAAGTTAGATCACAAACAGTACAAGGGTTACTCTTTCATGGTAACCGTTAGTTCCCCTAAAGACGGGGAGAGGCACATTCAAATGCTTGAGGTTCCCTCCAAGGGATCTTCACTTGAGAATGCTAGACGTCTTGCCTTGGAAGAGTTGAGAAACTCTTTCCCTGAGAAGGATGGGCATGAGTTCATAGGGATACGTGTGGCAGCAAGGGTATTCGAATGATACTTCATGTATTCATAGGGATGAAAGTATTATAGGTCTTATGAAAGATAGCATGTTGCGTCCTCGCACGAAGGCGGGGACTGAAGAGATGTCTGCCAGAATAAGGGGCATGAGAAAAATGCTCCAAGGTTTTGACGACAGCCCACACGTAGATTTACGTGTGGCAGCAAGGGTGTTCAAAGAATACTTCTCGTTTGACTGGGTGGAGGAAGAAGAAATAAAAGAATCAATCTTTTATAAAAGTCCACACGGAGCAGATTGTGCCAACACAGCATGGGAGGCTGAGGAAAAAGAATGATACTTCATGTATTTGGTGCGGTTGCGTTATTCGCAACCGTGCTATTCTTAACCTTAATCCTAGTAGATTGGTGGAAGGACTGGTGATGCAGTTAAAGAAAAGAAACAGGCTCGCTAGTAAGCGAGCAGAGCGCAATGAAATAGACCGGGGACAGTTAATGTTCAAGGACATGATTGCGGACAGACTGGTCTCCACTAAGGAGGGACTGGTGAAGTTCGCAAAGATAAAAGAGCTCCTAAAGTGAGACTTAAGACTGATAGGTAGTCGTTCTATTAAGAGGTTCGCAGGTGTTGTTGTTACCTGACATATCCGCCTATCAGTTCTTCAATACAAATCAAATGAACAATTCGATTCAATACTATTACGAGATCAGAAACCCCAAATCTAATTGGGGGCCGTTTTTAACGGAGCTAACAGCAGACAAACAACTGGAAGACTTGCAATATAATGAAGCGTTATCTGGCCCTTTTAAAATATACAAAATTAAAAGCGCAAACAATTCATCTTTTCCTTATGCAGTCAGATCCGTTATCGGAACAAAAGAAAACGGACGTTGGAATTTAATATGAAAAACTTTAGGCACTCTGGCAGTAGCACTATTAAGATGTGCTGGGTTTTTAGTCATTCCCTTAATGACCGCCAGTGTGCCGATTATTTCCTGTCTGCTGAGTGGTAGACAGGGGGCGTTTGCTTACGTATGGCAAACGAAGGGGTCTCATGCTTCCTCCTGACATGAGGCCCCTTTTCTTTTCAGGAGGGCAGAAAGGTAATCCAATGGATAATAATAATAATATGCACAGCAGGAGACTGGTTACCGTAAACATAAAACAGGAACTGCAAAAGGAAGATACCGTTGTTAAGCCAGAGTATGAACCTCTTGTAATTCCTTTAGAGGAACTGGCTAAATGTTTAGGAATACAGAGACAAAACTTGGGAAGATACTTACCCAAGAACAATTAATCATGGTGGAAAGAATACTGTCATGCAACGAGCCGAGAAGGCTGCAGGCTGTCAGGGAATACTACAGGCGACCAGATGTGTTGAAGAACATAAAGGCTGCAGGTTGGGACTCTGATCTATTAGCAAGAATAACAACTATTAATCACGACGATGGGAAATCATAAAGCATACTCAATCGTAGACATTAGTAAGTCTATTGAAGAAAACAAACCTGCTACCACAGGTAAAGTTAAGGGCGCTATGATCTATGATCATAAGACAGGAGGAACTCTTCAGGTTATGAGAGAAGATAAATACGAAGAGTTTAAAAAGAAGAGCAATCGCAAAGGTCAATCGAGCACACTACGTAACGTGCTACATGCGAATGGTAGATTGCAGTAAAGAATTTCAAGTCAATGTTGACTGGAAACAGGAGAGCCATGTCCCGGGCAATCCTGTCATGTAACAAGGGACAATAGGAGATGTGATATGATACATATTACTGTTCGTTATGGTTTGGAGCGCAGTGCTTCAATTGAGGTGAGTGAAGGTACGTCCATCGCTCAGGTGTTGGAGCAGGTTCGCCCTGCTCTTGGCTTTGGCTGCAACGTCAAGGCGTTAATCGGTGGTGCTGCTCAGCCAGACAGCAACACCGTTCGTGATGGAGATGTAATCTCTGTCGAGACCGCTGCCAATTCTAAGGCATCGGAGGTATCCGTAACAGTCCGCTATGGACTGGAGCGGCAGGTCACCACATCTGTGCCAGAGGGCTCCTCTATTGAGGAAGTACTCGGCAGGGTGCGGGCAGCGTTGGGCTTTGGCGATAATGTCAAAGCGTTAATCGACGGGGCGGCTCAGCCGATGACCAATGGGGTCGCTAATGGCGACGTCATTACCGTCGAGACAGCGGCCAATTCAAAGGCCGTTTAAGTGTAGTCTTTAGGAGCAGAACAGCAACCCCCATGGGAAACCATGGGGGTTTTCTGTTCCTATAACTGATAAAATAAAATGAATAATCAAAGAGATAATAGAACATATAAAGATATAGTTGGTGGTGCACACCTGATAATAACAGATGAAGGTGTTTACGAGCCAAGACACGTACTCCAATACAAGGGAACAATGGAAGAACATCTGCAGAAGTTTGTAGATGCTGCTCCAACTAGGCTAATGGACTTAGCAACTTACAACGGTAAGCCTATTCACGTTAGCTTCGTTCCGTCAGGTAGAGAAGACATGAGAGGAACATACTACGTTTCTGTTGAGCTAAAGACACTAAGGTTTAACACTACATATGAAGTATGTACTGAAACAAATGGGGGGAATAGAACAATAACTGAGAAGTGGATTGCCCCTACATTCAGAGACATGAATGGTGAGGGTTACCAAAACTACTCACTAGATTGGCAAGTACCTAGCTCACTACAGCTATACATATCTTTCGAGATGGGCCAATCCCATGCAAGAGGATACCAAGCTGGAGAAGGCGCAGTGAGGACAGGAATGACTGCGTTCACCCCGCAGAACTCTTATCTGCACTGTAAGATTAGAGAAAATTATATTGCTGAACATCGAATGCCCGAAGCTGCTAAAGGTTGGTTCAGACTACCAACTGGCAACGTGTATGAGGATGGCAAGATATGTTTCGGAGCTTCATATGCAACAGAAGTAGGTCTTGTTGAATCAACCAAGGCAAATCTTGAACTGTTCTACAGCACCCCTTGGAACAGTGACTTGATAAGAGACTTGAGAACCAAGTCTAAAATGATGTTTCGATTTCATTCTGAGGACAACCAGCAGCTGCCTATCAAATGTGAACATGACAAACTGCATGAGTTGATGGAGTCTTTTAATAGTGTAACCATGGAAAGGATACCGGTATGAATATAAGTAAAACAATAATAAGGGACTTGATAAGCAGGCCCGTTGTTCGGCAGGAAAATATAAGAGCTCAATTTGAGAATGTTCTTGCCGATCAGGGGAAGTATTACATCAACCTACATAATTACAGTAGACAAGAAGATGTAGATAGGATGAACCGAGAAGAAGTGCTGTTGTTTTTACGCGCTCTTGTTTGCGCGGGGTACTTCTACAGTCTGACGAATGAGCAGAAAGAGATTCTGACTGACCCGTACAAAGTGCTTCAAGAAAGAGTACTGGGTGTAAAATCTGGGTCAATACAGCGCAAGTTTTTGCGCAATGTAATGCGTACAGATTCATCGCACAGAGTATTCCACGACCCGGATATTGATGAGCAGCTGGGACACGAGGAAATTGATGATATTATTGCTGATCTTGAACGAGATCCAGATCCAGATATAGAAGCACTTCAAGCTGCCTTTGATAATATAGGAGATGATGATGAGTAGGAACTATCATGTTATAGGAGCAGGCGGAGTGGGGAGTTGGTTACTCCCCGCTCTGGTTAAACTAGCTAAGCCACAAGACAACATCTATCTATGGGATGGAGATACACTTGAACCTAAGAATATGGACAGGCAACTGTTCAGTCCGTCTGACATAGGTTCCAACAAAGCTGAGGCTTTGATGAGGAAGTATGCTCAGGAAGCAGCATGCAGTCTGTACGCAAAGAACGAGTACTTCATATGTAGTAAGGTAGACCTAAGTGATTACGACAAAGATGAAGTAGTTCTGTTTGGTTGCGCGGACAACCATCCCAGTAGAGCCGAGATACTATATGTGTGCGACAGGGATGGCGTGTGCTCTATCATTGGCGGCAATGGATATACAGATGCCGATGGATATTATTATGATGCTTCATATGAGGGCACGCCATGTGACCCAAGGGTATACTATCCAGAAATCCTGACAGATAGAACTGGATCCCCAGTACATGCAGATGGTTGCACTGGTGAGGCTCAGAAAGAAACACCTCAACTTGTGCTGGCTAATATGTGGGCAGCGGCGCATATGCTACACCTTCTTTGGTATCATGTTCTTGGAGGTATAGCTGAGTCTTTGCCTGAAGATATGAAGGAGCATATGCCTATGCTTTCTAGGAACTCAGCTTATATGTTTGAGACAGTAAAAAAAGGTATGCTTGAAGAGAAAGGTATGGGCTCATGAAGTATGTCAGGAAAACAATTAATGTTAAGATACCAGAATGGCTGAAGAAAAAATATCCACACCCTATGTGGACTGAAGCCAAAAAGAGAACTGCGGGTAAAAGCATGTGGCCTCCTCGTGGAGAAGCGGGATCGAAGCAAAGGAAAATCCACAACGACTTCAAGAACAGGTATAACAAAGAGCGGCCACAAGAATGGAAAGACTGGGAACTGAAGGAACAAAGGAAGACTAGGGAATTGTTGCAAGGCGATCTTCCAACAGGATCCAACTGTCTACAATGCGGGGCATGGTTTGATTTCACAATAAAAGAATACGTAGATAAAATCCCATTCTTAAATAGAGTCCAGAAATACTGTAATAGAGCTTGTTATCTTAAGCATTGGAGGGCCAAGAAAAAAGGGGCGATACTTGAGAGAAGCTGCGAGAGTTGCGGCAAGATGTTCAAGCTAAGCACAAGAAGATATAAAAGCAAAAGCCCAACTATAAAAAGGTTCTGTGACAGAAAGTGCAGAGATAATGAGTATCGCAAAACAAAGAGCTACAAAAAGTCTCACAAAGAAGCCAACCTAAAGTACAAAGAAAAGCCCGGTGTAAAAGAAAAGGTAAATAAACAGACTGCACAAAGAAGGCGTACAGATCTTGACTATAGTATTAGGCTAAGAGTTAGGGGGAACATGTCCAATTCTCTGAAAAGATATTTGAATGGGGTTCCGCAGCAAATTAAAAAGGCGGAAAGAACTGAAAAGTTAATGGGCTGTTCGTTTGAGAAACTAAAACAACACTTAGAATCTAAGTTCACAAAAGGAATGACGTGGGAAAAATTTCTTAAGTGCGGTAAGAATGGGATACACATTGACCATATCAAGCCTTGTGCCTCCTTTGATCTAACAAAAGAGTCAGAGCAAAAGAAATGTTTTCACTACACAAATCTTCAGCCTTTGTGGGCAATAGATAATTTTAAAAAGGGCGCTAAGATAGCAGCATAATTTTATGGAACAGGTAACCATAGAGAGGGTACTTGACCAACCTCTAATAGAAATGGTCAAGCTAGCACCGACAAACCCCATGACAAGGGGACAGGTACGGGCATCCACAAATCTGGTAATCCCAGATGAGGTGGTCACATCGGAAGGCATCATCGAGTATGTCTTGGAAAACTTCGACGCATCCAAAGCACCTAGTTCTCGCTGGGCGCGTGACCAACAGCTTCAGGCTCAACGTCGACAAAGAGATGAGAGGCTGAGGGCAGATGCTGAAAGGAGGCAAAGACTAGATGATGAAGCCTTGTTTATCGTGAATTGTGATGGAACCCAAAGCAGGGACTACACATCTTATGAAACACACAGAGCTTTCTACACAGTAAGAACAAGGTTTAGTGCTGGAGACTTTGCTGGTTTAGAAAGCAAAGAAGAGGTGGTAGATAAGATTCGTGACATGATCACAGATCAAATGCACGAAGAAGGCTATCATGATGAAGAACATATGGACACTCATAACACTGAGTTTGAAGACTCAGAACCCATAGAGTTAGATGAGGACGCAGAAGAAATTTGGGAGAATAACAAAGATGCTATAGCTAGTGCTCTTGGTTTGACCCCGGAAGAAATGGAGTAAAATAATGCAACTAATACTACACAAAGATACAGTATATGAGCCAGTAGAATCACAATTCTACACTGGCCACCAACCAGTAAAGATAGTCAAGGGAGAGCCAGCTCTCTCTTGGAAAGGCGGCAAGATCTCTATCGAAGAATGGAATAAAATTCTTTCTTTCTTCAAGTGGTCTTACGACACAACAAAGAGCGAGACGCAAGTGCGCTTGCTCTATCACCCCGAACAAAACAACTGGAAGGCGTGGGCTTTCCCTCAAGAAAGGGGCACAGGCATGACCGCAAAAGAGGTCGATGGAGAAGAGAAAGACAAGCAACGTGAAATGTTTGAAGGGTACATTGTTAACGGCACTGTACATCATCACTGTTCTTCTACTGCTTTTCAGTCAGGGACAGACAAGGATAACGAGCAAAGCCAAGATGGCTTACATATCACGATAGGTAAGATGGACTCTGCAATGTATGACATACACGGCAGGGTGTGTCGGTCTGACTCTATGTACGACTGCGTTTACAAGCAATGGTTTGAGTATCCTGAAGAGTGGGATGGTGTTATACCTGAAAGATATATCAGCCATGCTGTTTCGGATATTCTTGTTACCCCGCCTGACGATCAGAGTTTTCCTGATCAATGGAAAGACAACCTAATAGAGGTTAAGCGTCCTGTTGCAACACCTTATTGGAGAGGCAATGGAAACCAAATGTACAATAGGTACGGGGCAACAAGCCACACAAAAACTACACCTGTTGTCGGTGGATTCTCTCAAAACAATCAGAAGCAGGAAGATCTTATTCCTGTAGAATATACAGACGCAGAGAAAGAAGATGCCGCTATGCAGGTAATGAAAGAATGGGTTTCCACTTATGGCGATGAGCTGAAGACAGATGCTGCCCAGATACCAGACCTTTGGGATTCTATATTGTTACACGAATACACAAAGGAACTTTCAGAACTGGTAACCGAATACGGCATAGAGGAAATAGAGTTCGAACAGTACGCTGATAAACTTCAAGAGAAGATCTTAGAAAAGGATCTCGAAGAAGATAATAAAACTTCAGGGTATGATCCTTACGAAGCTCAAGTGCAGGCTCACTATGGTGGATATGGTCATTATGGAGTATGAACCCAACTCAGCAACTAACCACAGAAGATGGCGATCCTGTCCTGTTCTGGCTTGAAGTTGGGGAAGAGGGTTTAGATGAAATCCTATTGGAAAGCGGCATCGTACCGTGCCACCTCCACAGGAACTTAGCCACCGACAGATTAAGGGCGAACGCTCTGTCTTGGGTAAGAGAAGAAGTCCAAGCGTTTGCCGAAGAACTAAGAACAAATAATTAAATGGAAAAGCTTATATATGAAATGGATCCAGTCACAAGAAATCTGTCACTGGATGTTAGTAGATGCAGTAACGCGCTCAATATTCGTATGGGAAACAACAAATGGCGTAAGTCTCTGTATGATTTTACTATACCACATAGTTTAAAAAACAGACACATGTTCCGAGACATGATAATGGAAGGGATGTCTAAGCATCACCTTGAAAATACTTATGCCGAGCTTGTTGATGTCCTTCCAGATATGAGCAATAATGAGAATCACGATCGACATACAACACGAAGGCAGGAAAGGAGTCTCTATCTTAGCCCGGAGATACTGGGGGCTTCTGAAGAGTACCTAACCAACAGGGAGTCAATTCCTTATTGGAAGTACATCAGACTGTACTACAAGCGAAAGCAATACGAATGGCAAGAGAACGGAGGATACTCTTGTGTGGGCAGCGAAGACATTACCTTTGCTGTGTGGGGCAGAGATGGGAGAGTTAGGATCGCCCCGTCAAGAATGATTCAAGTAGGCAAAGGTATCAGCCTTTACAACAGGCTTAATGCTTTATTCGGGCTGAGCCATCACAGGTCTGCACTAGAGTCTGGGATTGGAAACTCTACCCCTTACTTCATGATTGAAAACGGCATGCTTAGAATGGTTGTCCCAATTATAAACAAGCAAAACTCAACGAGGGTTCGTTACTACGGTGTATGGAGATCCCATATTCCTGTAATAGATGGAGACATCTTTGATGTTAAGACTAATAAACTGAACTCAAGAATCCTAGATGGGCTTCCACCTATGCAGGATATTTTATCTGACATATCGCCAAACTATTCCATCCCTCAGAGACTGAGGAACCAGTTCCGCCAAGCCCCCAACAACCCATCAGTTAGGTCGGCAATAAGAGCAGAGATAAACCAAGTAGTCCCCGACAATGTAACAGACGAACAGGGACTTAATAACTTTCTTTCAGGAAGTAGAACAATCATATCGGAACAGGGGGTTTATTCTTTATGAGATACAAAATAGGGCTACATGAGAGGCATATATTTTGGTCTGTTGTGGAAGCAGACAGCGAAGATGAAGCTATCGAATTAGCGAGAGGTGGGTTAGGAGAACCATGCGACAAGGACATGGAATATGTTGAGACATTATCGGCAGACCCCGAAGTCATAAATCTAAGCAAGCAAAAATCATGAGCAACGAAACAGTACATAAACTAAGAACGGAGATGCTTATTGAGCAAGAAAAGCTCAAGGCATCACAATTAAGGACAAAGTTAAACCTTTTAATCCAAGACATGAATAGAATAGCCAAGCACACCAACTGTCACTTCGCCGCAGCCGTGGCAAGAGACGCAATAGAAAGTAACAAATAAACCCAATGGAGCAGAAGATACAAAAAGAATCCCATGCAGGTCACATCATACTTGAGGACTGCATATACGAAGTGAAAGAGAAAATATCTAACAAGATAAAAGAAAACATCTTGTCTGGCAGGTGGCTCCCCGAAACAAAGGCGGAGCACGAAATGTTAAAGGAACATTTAAAGTCAAAAAAAATTTGCAATAAGAAAAAATAACTGATAACTATTTCTTTTTTCTTATTCAGGATTCGTCTACCTGTGAGAGGTGGAATGAAAAAGAAAGTGAAAATGAGCACTAAATCAAACAACGGAGCTCCGTCTAATGGAGCTGTTATTCTTAATGTGGAATGTGTCTTGTCTGGGTACAAGGATGCAATCACATTGCAAAACGTAATCAGCGATATGGCTGAAAAGGTAACGATGCTGGCTTTGATTCCAGAACCAAGCTTGTGCTTTGGCTCTGAAGATAGAGCTAAGTTTCTTGCAGAGGAATCAAAGCCTAAGCCTAAGGTTTCAAAGGCTAAGGCTTCCTCTTCCAAGAAGAGAAAGAAGACTACTGCTAAGCAGAAGTTCAAGCCCTCGTCTAAGATCAAAGACAAGAGAGGGGTGTGGTTAACTGACTCAAAAGGTAAAGAGGTCATTGATCATAAAGCTACGTTAGCTAACCTTGGCCTGTCAGAAGGCGAGCTTTTGGCTATGCCAACAAGGTTCGGTACTCTTGAGAACCATCTCAAGAACTCTGTAAGAGCTACGCGGGTGTGGAGCAGAAAGAAAACTGCTAAGCGTTAACCTAATCATGCGGGGGTGGCGAAAGCCACCCTCGCTTTTCAGCCATGAGTAAAATAGAACAAAATCTTTTAAACCAAACGCGAGAGATAATTGAGTCTTCAAAAGATACACTGATAAAGTGCATCGAAGACATGAACGAACACGCTCACAATCGAAACCTTCAAGGCGGAGACGCAACTGATTGGGTTGTTAAATACCAAAAGATGCGCGACAAGTTGAATGACTGTGAAGATATTTTAGACGACCTAAAGGAAAAGTATTCAAACACATGCTTTACCTATGAAGATTCCTAAAGGAACAACTCAGATACTACTAGAAACTGTATACAAAGAATCCACTAGGCGTTGCCTCATGGACGTTAAGGATATGGACTGCATTGCTGGCGTGCCCGGAACTGTGGTTTTCCTTAAGAAAGATGTAGAGCTTGGCCGATTTGAATTCGATGGCAAGTGGCCAATAGAGGACAAAGACAATGCCAAAAAAAATAAGTGAAATGACTATGGAAGAAATCAGAATTTATATTGAGTCCAATATAAAAAACACAAGTGACATTACTGCCTCAAGAATATACGAGGTAATGACTGGGCACTTGGCACAAACCAAAACAAAACAGAACAAGATAAGAGTAATAACATGAGTGAAGAAAACATTGTCCCAATGGAGGACAGCAGCGAAGAGAGCGAAAACTTGGAGCTGCAAGAAAAGGTAGCCAACGAACTAGGAACCAAGATCATTGATCTTGTCAGAGGAAGCGTCAAAGATGACCAGCTCCACCCAATGACAGCATCACTGTTATTGGCAGATGTAGCCGCAATGCACTGCTCCCCCGGGGGGTATGCTGGGGTGGCTATATACCTAGAAGCAATGGCAAGACACTGCAGGGCTGAAGCTGAACACCAGCAATCAAAAGAAGAAGAAAGTAAAGAAGAAGAAAAAAACTAAAATAAAAGCTTGATTCTTTTTTAACTTAGATCATAGTTCCTTCGTGCCTGTTATATCAATAACACCCGACACTCATAAGAAACTTAAGGAGGCCTGCAAATCAAACGGTCTTAAATTAACTTACGTTGCTAATGAAGCTGTTATTCAATACGTCAAAAGTTTGAACACGAAAAAGAACTCTAAGTGAATGATCCATCTGGTGATTCAGGGGCATGGACACATAGCCAACTTCAAGAACTGCAAGGCTTGTTGGAGGAATATGTTAGTCACAGTCCCAAAAGCAAAAAAGCAGATGAAGGCAATAGAGAAAGATTTCGTGTCACAATTGACCTCCTTGTATCGGACAACAGAAGACGAGACCCAGACGGGGCAATCAATACAATCATGGATTGCCTCGTCAGTTCCGTTAGACGACTCCGTGAGGGAGATCAACGAGATTGTGGTGCGAGTAAGACGCGCCCCCAAAGGAAACGAGGGGGCAATAGTGAAACTAGATAAAATAAGTAAGTGATATGAGCCTAGAGTTCAAGAAAGCGACGAAGAAAAGCGCCAAGTTACGTGCTGGTATTTACGGCACGTCAGGTAGCGGAAAGACGTACACCTCGTTACTCATTGCTAAGGGCATGGGTGGGAAGGTTGCGTTCATTGACACAGAGCATGGAAGTGCGAGCAAGTATTCAGACTTGTTCGAATTTGATGTCTGTGAGCTGGACTCCTTTGATCCAAGGGAGCTTATTAAGGGATTGGAAAACATCCCTAACGTGTATGATACCGTTGTGATTGATTCCATGTCAGCATTCTGGCAGGGAGAGCAAGGTATCTTGCAGCAGGTGGAAAATGCAGGCAAGCGTTCGCAAGGTGGCAACTCCTTCAGAGCGTGGGCCGAAGTTTCTCCTACTCTAAACCGTATCAATGACTTGGTTATGGGAGCCCCATATCATGTCATTACAACACTCAGAGCTAAGACTGAGTATGTTGTTGAGCAAAACGCTAAAGGGAAAGCAGCACCTAGAAAGGTTGGTCTTGCCCCAGTGTACAAGGAAGGATGGGAATACAACCTAGACTTTGTTGCACGCATGGACAACGACAATGCTTTGATAGTTGAGAAGACTAGAATCCCTGATTTTGCTGGAGAGGTAATCAGCAAACCAGACGAGAAGGTTGGTCAAAGACTGGCGGCTTGGCTTGGTGATGGAGCTAAAGTTCCTACCCCGATTGAAGAATTGGAGGTGTTGATTGCTGAGGTTACTACCCCTGAGAAGTTCATAGAAGTAGCGAACAGGAGGGGGCATTTAGAAGATGGAATAAAAGATCTGTCTTTAATACCGAACGAGAAGGTTAACTTCTTTCTTAAGAACTGGAACGATATTGTTCCTATAATACAGGAATCATAATGGCATACGTAAAGCCAGACAACTCTGCTCACTGGTACACCGGTGATGGAGAGCCGAGACATACTAGGGATAACGGCAAACCAACTACCCTAAAAGATGCTAGAGTAGAGGGATTGTTCCCAAGTGTTACATCAATACTGAACGTCTTGGCTAAGCCTGCTCTGGAGAGCTGGAAGATAGAACAGGGTATCCTGTCTGCTTTGCGGCTTGAACAGGGGGAGGATGAATCAACTGATGACTTCGCAAAAAGAATTGTGCAAGACATGAAAGTTGCCACATCTTCTGCTGCCATATTCGGAACTAAAGTTCACAACGCTCTTGAACAGTACAACATCGACCGAACAGAACCCGATGAAGATGATGAGGTGTTGCCTTGGTTCAAAGAGTATCAACCTTGGTTCGATCAGAACATAACCAAGGTGCATCAAGCTGAAACAGTACTTGTTAATCAGCAGTATGGTTATGCTGGGACTGTCGATCTGGTAGCAGATCATAACTTGTGGGGTAAATGCGTCATAGACTTCAAGACTCAAGGAGTTAAGAGGAAGGCGAGATTCTACGAGACATGGATATACCAGTTGGCAGCTTACCAGCAGTGCATAGAGGGAGATCCTAAGTGTCTTTCTCTAGTAATAGATTCTAAGGCTCCATCTGAACCCGTTGAAAAACTATGGACTAAAGGTGAAGTCGAAGAAGGTTGGGCGATATTTAAATTGTCCAACGAGTTGTATCAGAAAACAAAAAACTACAAGCCTCCAGTAAAGGAGGTATTCTAAACATAACATGTATAACAAACTAATAGTAATGGGAAACCTAGTTCGCTCTCCTGAGGTGAAAGAAATAGGTAACGATAACACGGTCTGCAACTTCACAATAGCGGCGAACCGTAAGAGAGGAGACAATGAAGAGGTCGCTTACGTTGACTGTGCTTCCTTCGGGAAGCAGGGAGAGGTAATCGGCAAGCACGTCTCAAAGGGAGACCGCCTTCTGATTGAAGGCCGACTAAGAACAGAAAGCTGGGAAAGCGAAGGGAAGAAGCGCTCCAAGCTTAGCTGCATAGTTGAGCAATTCTCCTTTGCGAACGGCCCTAAAGGCCAGTCAGACTCTGAGTCTGCACAACAAACCCTGAGTGCTGCCACGCAGTCCACAGGTTCATCCCCGTTCTAACTAGATGGGCAGGCCTGCCGCAAACAAGAATAGTGAAGCTGGTATGTCTGCCATCATTGGGATGATATTGAATGAGATCGGGGGTCGGGCTGTCCTGACCCCCGGTTCTGTTCAAGAGTTTATGGATCAATGCGAAGACACGAGGCACTTTGTTGACATTAAAACAGAAGGGTCTGGGGACTTAGTGATAACTTCGCTACACGAAAAAAGAGACGGGACAATTGATAAAACTTATTTAGGGATAGATTACGACAAGGAGTATCCAAGGGGATGTCTGTCAGGGTTATCGTAAAACATATTGATGGCAAATATAAATTGTATGTCAGGTCAGTTGGGACAGACAGCCCTGCTGGGGATAGGCTTGCAAGAGGGAAGGAGTTGCCTAATCATAAGTGGGAGTACGAGAATGAATCCGAAGCTCAGCTAAATGCGCTAGAGCTGCAGAGATACCTAGACGCATACGAAAACGACAAGCAGAAACGGGTAAGGAAAAACAAAAGGACAGAGGAACAAGAGCAGAAGTATAGAGATTATATTTCCAGACATAATGCGATTAATAGAAAAACTTGATAGGATGCCGCCGTTCCTTTGCAGGTTAATGGCAAGAAGGAATGGGAGATCGCCATCAAACAAAGAGCTATCCGCCGAAAGCGGGATACCTCTTACAACATTAAGAAGAATATGTGAAAAGAAATCATGGGAGGATGTGCCTGTTGGGTTGGCTCAAAAATTTAGTACAGCATGCGGTGTTGACCTGTTAAGGCAGACGAGAAGTTTAGAATATTTTAAGAGAAGGAAGTTCGCGCATATAAAGAAAAGCCCGAACCTAAAGTACTACAGCAAGTTGTTAAAATTATGGAAAGAAATGTGAGCACAAACGAACTAGCAGAGAAGGTAACGGAGTTCCTCATGGAGAGGAAGACTGACCAGCCTAACGTAATGAACTGGGCCCTTAAAATATTTAGGGACTCGGCAGAGGAAATGGACGCGCAAATAAACAAGGAAGATGTCTTTAGTTTAATTGACGGGCTTAGAGATAAGTACAAACCATCCAGTATAAACTACATAGCAAACAGCGTTAAGGGTTTCTTTAACTGGATGGACGAGAGGGGGTACACGGAGGGAAACATTATCAATAAATTTCCCAAGGGCTTTATTAAGCTACCCAAAAAAGAAGCAGTTCTTTTTACCGACAAAGACTACTGGGATATGCTGAAAGCATCTGAAGGGACAGACTGGAACTGCCTTATTAAGATTGGATGGAACACAGGCATGCGGATAGGAGACTGCGCAAAGCTTCTTTGGTCTTCTGTTAAAATGGAAGAAAGAATGATTAGCTTGAAGCCATCAAAGACAACGGACTTCGATACTGCAGTTGAGATACCCATGAGCCCAGAGCTATACGAAACATTAAAAGCAAAAAGCGAAGTCAGGGAAGATGACAAGTACGTCATGAAAAGAATGGCGATAATTGCAATGGTAGGGAACGGAAATATATCCCGTCATTTTAAGTACTTTCTGGACAAGGCAGGGCTGTACAAAAAGGGGAAAACATTCCACGCTTTCAGGAGAACAGCTATATCTAGGTGGCTGTCCCACCCTAATGCTGATATAATAACAGTGAAGCATTTAAGCGGACACAAAAGTATTAAAAGTTTACTTAGGTATGTGCACCCAAGCATGGAGAAGAAGAAGTTAATAATGGGAATCGAATGATACAGTACCCTACCATAGTTCTAGACGAACATGAAATGGCTCTTGCCGAGAAGAAGGCTCAAGAGCTTGTTAATTTCTTTTTACCTAGGATTAAGAGTAGGGGTAAATCGGGATCCAGCATACAGAATTTAGAAGAAAGAATTAAAAGGCTGAGGCAAGATCAGTTTACAGGACAGCTTGCTCAGCTAGGAGGGACGATGTACCTGACTGGCAGCGATCAGATGTACAAGCTGCAAAGGTGGAACTGCATGAGAACTCCAGACAGAGGGGACGGGGGATACGATATACCGGGTCTTAGCTTGGACTTTAAGGGGTCTAGGCTGAGGCCTACTAAAAAGCCTACCGACTATGTTCTGGCTGTCAGGGAAAACGAAAGGAAAGCAGACTGGACTTACGGTCTGGTCGTTGTTGACAAGTTTAAGGACAAGACCTTTTGCCATATAATGGGATGGGTGTCTGACGCAGAGATGCAAGGAAGGCTGGAAGAAAGCGGACAGTTTGCTGGGGCATATGTCACCACCAACTCGCAGCTACACCCTTTCCCAAACATGAAGTGGGAACTTTAACAATGAAAGCTAAACTAGGACAGTTAACTAAAGTGTTAAACAAATCCCGAAAGGGAAACGAAAACACCACCTACAATGCAATGTGGGCGACAGAGGCTGGAAAGCCTTTCCCTATGCTCTTAACAGACAGAGAGCTGTATACAATAAGAGAGAGGGCAGAAGACCATAAAGAAGACATGCCTGCTTTGGATATCCCAATACCAAAGAAGCCTTCTTTCTTTGGAAGATTTTTTAGACATTCTCGGAGATGAACCAATTAATCGGGCAACGATTCTCCGAGGCCCCGCCCCGTGAGTGCGGTGTGCGGGGCATTAATCTAAACGCAGGGCGTATGGTGTCGCAGGAGATCTGCGGACAGAGGCCGAACGGTTTCTCTTTGGTTGCGTTGCCGTTCAATGCTATCGCCTATCATGAAACAAAGCCCTGTGTTACCCTTTAAAGTCTGGGTGTCTCACCCCACCAAATCCCGTTCCTCACGGGTTAAGTTGTGTTCAATGGTTAAGGACAGTTGAGACGAGGCATCCAGACTTCTATTTAAAATGAACAGAGGACTGCCAACTGAAGTAGACATCCTTAATCTTACTTATAAGATTAACTGGATGAACCCACCTGAAGAATCGGGTGCGGAACAGTTGGGGTTATGCGACTTTAACTCGCAAACTATTTCAGTAACAAAGTCCCTGCCTAGACAATCAAGGGCAGAGACTTTGCTTCATGAAATAATACACGCAATCAATCACGGTATGGGAGCTCCATCTAAAATAGATGAGGAAAAGTTTACTGGTAAAATGTCTATAGGAATAGCCACATCAGTAAAGCAAAGCCCTGAAGTTTGGAAGTGGCTAATGAGGGAGATAGCTTACAAGCCTAGTAAGCCCTCCTCAAAACACCAGTAGAGTCTTTTCTGTTTTTAACCCTTATGCTTGGGGTGAAACTTGAAACCCCAAACGAAGGCTTAGATCCTCCTATCATTTCAAGGCCCCTGTAAAAGTTGTTCTCAACACGAAGGAACTCTTCTCTTTCAGCTTCGCTCATTTGATTGATAATCTTTCTTCTAAGCGCAGCAGTAGGTCTGCCTTTTAATGCAGCTCTGTATGCGTCCTTCCCGAAGTATAAAGACCTAACGTATGACTTAGGATCAGGTCTGTCTAATCTTCTAGCTTCAACCAAAGCCTTCTTATAATAATCCCTAAACAAATCCCACTCTCCTAAGGTGGCATAGTTTGCCATAAGCGCAACCATAGGAGTCAACGGGGTTGCTGTTAATCCACCGCCAGAATAATTAGTAACCTTTATAACGTCCCTAGGAGCAAGCCTCCTTATTAGCCTTGAGTTATTTCTAATATCAACTGTGCCCGCTATTGACGGGATCCTGTTAACCAGATACCTAGAGTTGGGATATGTCTGCCTTATGTATGTTAGCAGGGCTCTTTCTATTCCCTCCACATTTCTAGTGTTTGCTATCTGCCCACCAAAATTAACAATGTCTCTTAGTTTATTTTGAACAAACAAGTCAGGCCCCATGCTGGCCATGTTTTTCTGATCATTTAAAAACTGATTAGGTAAAGAGTTGAGTATCGGGAATCCGCTTAACGCATAAAGCAAAGCTCTTCTTGATCCTTCTCCAACCGAATCAGCTTCCCACGGATGCTTTCCTGTCTTCACCTCTCCAAATAAATATTTATATATCTGCCTTAGCAACTCCTCTTGTCCAGCCCAAGTCACCCCAGAAACTGCAGCCATACTTAAAGCGGTTAAGGCAAGTTGAGTGTTCAAGGAATCCAAAGCCCAGCCCTGCTTTCCTTTAATAGATTTAGAAAGATATTCTACAGAGTTGTGCGCAGCAGAAAGGCTCCATCCGCTTAGTGCTAAAACTAATCCTATATTAGGACTGTTCTTTATCGTTAATGGTCTGTTCGCTACAGTTGCAAGGTTCTCAGATGTTACTAGACCTATTCCAAGCTGAGCTCTTTGGTCAGTAGTTAAAAATGTAGCATCCTTGTTTGTGTCTAGTTCTTTGTAAAAGTTAAGAGCCTCTGCGTGGAAGTCCATCGCAGCATGGGTGAACATGTTTTCAAGTTGGCCAAGCTTAGATTCGTTTGCCTTAAAGAAAAAGTGTTCTCCAAAAACATCAACAGGTGTAAGAGTGTCTGCCTTATTAGGATCCTTAACCATTGAGTTTGGATCATTATACCTTCTCCACAATGAGTCCCCATACTTCCTGTGTAAATCTTTCAGCCTCATCTCTATGTTAGAGGCTGCAGAGTTTGCCCAAGCAAAAGAAACATTGTTACCTATAGCATCAAAAAGCCTAGGTGTAGACATACCCGGGATCTCAACGAGAAACATTGCCGCTCCATTATAAAGCTTAGAAAAGAATCTAGACGTTGGGCTTTTAAGGCCAAGCTCATCAGACCTTTCTATTCTGCCTCTCGTTTCAATTGAATCCAGATAAGCATCAATCTTTCCTTGGGCATCTATACGCATGCCGTAGCCTGCATCTGTTAAAGCCCTTAGTGTTGAATTTATTTTATGCCTACCTATAACCATGTCCTTTACAAACGGCTGGTTAAGGAACTCGTCTACAAACCTTATCAAAGCTTTCCTAGGTTTAAGTTGAGCCATGTGGCCCAAGCCATAAAGCGCACCCTTTGAAAATCCTATTCCAAAAGTAGCAGCTCCTTTAGACATCTCCTTTAAAACATCTAACGCAAAGCTTCCGTTCAGTCTGGCGTTCATTCCAAACATTGACTGCATTCGCATTGCCCCGCGCATTGGGGTTCCGACAAGGTTAGCTATACCTGTTGTTAGTAACTGAATTGCAGCACCAACCGTGTCCCCGAAAACCCTTCGCAAAGCTCGGTTAGTTTGCATTTCAAAACGGATTTCCCTCCTCTGGAATGTTTTAAGATCTTCTATCTCCTTACTTACATTAGCGTGCAAAGCCTCAGCTCTTTCGTAATCTAAGAAAACCTCACCATTTGCGGCGCTTTGTTTTTTATCCCTGAGGAATTCATCCAAGAAACCACCTTCGGCAGCTTCCTTCTTTTCTTGTACTGCGGCATTCAGCTCTCCTTGTATGGAGGTCATAGCAGCCATGAACGTATCTAGATACTGAGTGCCAGCCTCTATAGATATATTGGCCATGCCAACTGTGTCGAACGAACCGTAATTGTAATAAAAATAATTAGCTACAGCCTCTTGCCTAGCTGTTGTAAAGGAAGAGTCATGGCTAAGTTTTTGATATTGATAGTCTCTTGAATTTAAATCTTTAGGTGGGTTAAGGAAATCCCTGAACCCTTTAGCTTGGGCCGTTATCTCTCTAAGTAATTCGTACAAAGACTCTTTGTTTGTTAGCTGTATTGGGGCGTCTTCCTCTCCAAGCTTTGTTACGTCTACAGATCTTTCTGAGAAGAAAGCAGCTAGATCGGCCATGTCGTTTATCTCCCCTGCAATAACAGCTTTAGCAGCTTCGTCATAAACTCCCTCAGTAAAGTATGGGTTAGTGCCGTTAGTTATTCTTCCTTCTCTGTTTTCAAGGAAGGGCAATATCACCTTATTAAACTTCTCACTTATCTTGGATACAAGTGAGTCTCCTCTATTGTCTTCTTTGGTATAAAGCAGGAGCTTAGCTTCACGCTTCTCCTTTTCATCCATGTCTTCAAGAGTGTCTATATACTCCAGCTCCTTAGAAATAGAATCAAATAAGTTACCAACCCTGTTTGCGAACATCATGGCAACACTATCAAAAGTTTTAGGCAGTGTTGTCGGTGTGTCTTGGATAGGCTTCCTAGCTATGAACCTTTCCTTGCCCCCTCTCCTTCTTAAGGGCTCCTTAATCCTCCTAGGAGCTATAACCTTCCCCCTCCCTTCCTTAACATCCATGTTAAACAGCTCTCCAAATGCTTGGACTTGAAGCTCAAGAGCTATCACGTCCTCTTTTGTGATTGTTTTAACATCAGTTAAGTCAGAGTTAGTTATAACCTCACCCTCTTTTATAAGCTTTCCAGTTTGGTTTGCGCTGGCAAAATATCTTTTACCTATAACATTAACCCAATCAGAAACACCTATTGGCCCCTTGTCAAAACCGTGAGAGACTGCAGCATTCATCAATGCCTTGGCCATTTTTGCTTGGTGCTTTTCTCTCCAGTCCATTGCTCTTTCAAGAGTCAATGCCCAGTTGTCGAGGTGGGTCATTGCCATCTTGGAAGTGAATGTCCCAACTGAAGCAAGAGTGTTTTGAAGCGGCCTTAGTATCCCGACATTAATAATGCTCTTCATTGTCTGCCCGCTACGCATAGTAGGACTTAACATTTGAGCTGTCGCCCGCTCTCTTATCTCCGTCCAAGCAGGAAGAAAAGCGTCATCTGGATTATCTGCCATCCAGTCGTTTAGATCTTGGATGTAAATAGATAGCTTCTTGAGCTGCTCTTCCCTTCCCTTTTTATCGCTAAGCTTTTGCTCAAGCGCAAAATTCTTTTCTGGATCTGGGTGAGGAAAATAAATCTTCTCTGTATCAAAATCTATATCAACCTCTGGCTTAGCGTCTATAACCTTGGCAGCTTCTTTTCTTGCGGTGCTAAACTCTTCTGACTCAACAATTCTACCAGCAATTTCAGCAGCTACTATTGCGTCGTTTCTCTTTTTAATCTTAGCAAGTACGCTTCTTCTGATAGAAAGGAACAGTCTGTTTGCTACAGCGAGGTCTCCTGTTGCTGAGTTATAATCTTTAAGCAGCTTGTCTATAGCCTTTTTCTGTCCGTCTACTTTTCTTATAACGCTCTTTCCACCTCTGGTTACAAACTCTTCATCAGTGTCGAACAAGTCTGCTATTTCTTTTTCGTACTCTGTGTACGCCTCAAAAGATTCTCTCAGTTGCTGCTCGGAAACTTCGTTAAGAAGCAAATCGTTCTGATGCTTTTTAAGTATATGGTCAGCGGCAAACTTAACTATAGGTGGAACCTCTGCGAACATAGCTTCCATGTCGTCATCCAAAGATAAGTTTGTTTTTATAATCCCCTTGCCCCTAGTCCTGTAAGGCCTCAGATCTTTTTTGCCTAGGTACTTTTGGTGTATCCCTTTTTCCACAATGTAGGTGAACACTAGGTCTTTCCAAGTAGCCTTCTCCCCGTCTCTGTTAATCCCCTTGTGTAGTATTATTTGTGCATCTTCGTTAAACCATACTTGGTTGTAGAAATCTTCTATTACTTTAAATATCTCTGGCCCAACAAGCTTGTCATCAAGCTGGCTAGTAAGCTGGTTCAAATCAAAACCATATTGCTTCAGTCTTTCTATAGCCTCAGTTTCAGCAGCTCTTTCTTTAACCTTGCTGAACATTGATCTGACCATGGCCTTGAAAGAAAGAGCAGACTTCTTAGCAGCATCTTTAGTATCAAACTTGGATTTAACTTCTGACATTAAAGCCAGCAGGTCAGAAACATTATCATCAGACTTAACCTTGTCTGATTTTTCCTTAATCTTTCTGTAAGCTATGAGGTACTCCTCTGTGTTTTTGAAGAACTCTTTGCTCACCTGCTGCCACATTGATTCAGGAATAGCGTCTGGATTTCTCTCACGAATCTTTGCAAGTTTCAGGTATCCTTCTGCACTAAAGATAACGCCCTTTGTAGTTTCTTCGTTCTCTTCAAGTATCTTTCTTATTGCCTCAGACTCGGAGACCCCAGCCCAGAACGAAGCTCTCTTGGATACTGTGGTAACATCATCCAGATCGGTAACAAACTCTCCCTCCTTGAATTTTGTTTTACCCATTAAGTTCCTGAACTCGTCCTCCTCGGACATGTCCTTCATTATCTTTTGGGACAGGTCGTATATCATGTTGTGGAACGAGCCTGCCTCATAAGAAACTCTTTGCCCTGCCTCTACGTTGGCCCCCTCTGGCCCGAGAACAGCTGTCCTTACGTTCCTGTCGATTGCCCTATTAAGCTCCTTGGCTGTCATTATGGAAGCGTCCAGCTCAGGGCCAGCCTTGAACTTCATGCGCTCCACAGAGAACTCTCCAGACTTAAACTTAGAAACAACCTCGTCAACAAACTGCTTCTCTGCACTAACAAACCTAGCCTTCTTAAATACCCAATCAATAAGATCAGACAGGAATTGCTTAGCCCTAGCAACAAACCCTATAGGATTGTTCTGAGGGGTTAGATTAGTCAGGTCGTCCTGACCTTCCTTTGTCATGATGTAAGCAAAGAACTCGTTATCATTAATCAAGTGATACATGTCCTTAGCTCTGTCACCATACTGATCGAGGTACTGCTCAAACTTCTCAATCCCAAACTGTTCAGTTGAGTTGACGTTAGAGAGTATGTCTTCTGCTATCTCCAGCCTGTACCTTAAAGCCCCATCTTCCGTGCCTGACAGAACACCTCTCAGAGCATCTCTGCGCATATCACTAATCCGCTGCTGCATGTCAGCTGGCAAGAAGGCGTGCAAATAGTGAGACATCTCATGAACAAAACTGTCAGAGGTGTTGCCTTCAACTGGGATAAACACAGCCTTGATTGCCTCCATGAATGAACCACCAAGGTTAACTCCCTTGTCTGACCTGAGAGATGTGGTGATGTTTAAGGTTAGCTCATTGAGGTATTTGTCAGGAATGTTTCCAAGGAAAGCTATAGCTTTGTCTACAAAAGCGTCACCTAACCTAGGCCTGTTATCCTCAAGGAGCTGGGCGATTCCGTCAGCACCAATAGAAGACCCAAGCTCCTTAACCTCTGTTGTGCTCTCCACACCCTCTTCAGCTAGGGCAGCATCCCAAGGCCTAGACCTGTCCATCGGCATGTCTATAGAAGGCCTGTCTGACTTAACAGTAGTATACCCATAGGGCATAGTCTGCTCTATGGTAGATGAAAGATATTTACTTGGTATCCTATCTAAGCTGCTTTCCTGCCCTGACTTTATTGATAGTGTGGCTTTGTCCCCCTTCTCTATCGCCTCAACCTCCAGTTTTAATTTGTCGTACTCTAAATTAGATTCCCTTAGTTCTCGGTGTATCTCGTCAGACTTTGCTTGCAGCTCAGCAAGCTCGTCTTGAACACCCTTAAAGCTGCCAGCCCCCCTCTCCATAGCTATGCCGCGAGCACCTCTTTTTGCCCGATCAATAACATCTCTGCTTTCAGAGTAAGCTTTTTCAGCTGCCCTCTTTCTTTCTCCCGCTGCTTCAAATCTGTCAGCAAGTTCTGAGATGTCTGTCTGCTCTGCTTCAGATTCAGCTTCTTCCTCAATTGGCGGTCTGAACGGAAGATCTAATCCCTTTTGAAGCCAGCTTAAAACATCGTCTGTCTTTGTGTTTAGATCAGTAACCTTTTTAACAATAGACTCCCTGTCTATCATGCCCGCCTCATGGGTAAAGACCTGTATGAACTCGTCGAATATTGATTTCAATATCACCCGCTTAACAAACTCTTTACGCGCAGCGTTTTCATCCCCTCTTATTTCTGATTTGAGAGCATCTATCTGCTCTACTATTTTAGATCTAACCCTTTCTTTTCTTTCTAAGAACTGATCTTCAGTTAGGTTGTCAGGTTTAACTGGGCCTAAGTAAGCTGCTGAACTAGAAAATATAGGATGCTCTAGTATCTTAAACGGATCTCTTAACTCATATATCTTATACAGCTTGTAGTAAACAGTTGCAGGTGTCTCAACTCTGTCTGTTCCCTTGATCGGAACCTGAACAAAACTTCCTTCCTCCCTGTATTGGTCTTCATTAAATTTGTTGGACAAGGTTATTAAAGTACCAAACATCCTACCGGGATCCATAGCCCTAGCGCCTCCCTTGTAAAACGAATCGAATATAACCTTAAAGTAAGCGCCCCTCTTCTTTAATTTTCTTTGAGTTAGCCCGAACTTTTTCCTAGTGCCTCTTGCCTTCATTGTGTCTCTGTAGGCAGACAGCAACTTGTTAAGTTGTTTTCTTTCTCTTCTGGCTTTCTTTGCCTCAAAGGATCCACTCTTACCTTCGTCTTGGTATGCAGCTATTTCTTTAGCAAGCTCCTTCTCTCTTCGCTTATATATAATTGCATCCCTAGATGTCATGCCCTCATCACTAGAACGCATGAAAGCTCCCTTACGCTTGATTAAATTGAACTCGTTTTCTTTTATTTCCTTCTTGCTCAAAACATCGGTGACCATAATCCTGTCACCGAAACCCAGCATGAATCCCATCTCTTCATCGAACAGCGTAACAGCAGAAGCCAGAGCGTCTCTATTTGTTTTGGCTTTTTTATACGGGTCTATATCAAGCTTAAGATCAGATAGCTTTAATGTTGTATCGTATGTAAGCCCACCAAAGTCAACGTAATTAGCGGAAGATTCTGGTTCTGCAAACTTTTCTGGATTTGCTAATACAGCCTCAATACTAACATCAGAATTTGTAAGCTTCTTAACCCCTCCGCGTGGGCCAGCCCAACCTAAATCTTGCAACAATAGCAAACCATCTTCAGTTTGCTTAGCCCTATCAAGGAAAGCCTGAGTAGATTTCTTGATCTGAGAAAGAATAGTGCCAGCCTCTTTGTTTGCCGCTATAAAAGCATCAGCCAAGCTTATTTGGAGTTCCTCTGCTTTATCAAACTTTGCCAAGAACCTTTCAAGCTTGTCCTCTTTACTTTCAAATATGCTTGAGGCTTTTAGTTGGTTGACGTTCTCCTCCCTTAACTCTTTATATAAATCGTAAGCACGACCAGAAGTAACCATAGGGGAGGATCCCTCAAATGTTAAAAAGTCTGTGCCTCTAAGTCGAAGGAACTCGTTCCAAGACTCCATCATTTGAGCCTGATAACCTAAAAGCTTTTTAGTGAAGTCAAGCTCCTCTAAATTATTTGACTGTATAAGGGCAACCATCTTGCCCCTAGCCTCTCTCCACCTTTTATTGGCTCTTCCTATCGGTGTGTCTTGATCCGAATACTCGCCTTGCTTAAACCTCTCAGCCTCAGCCTCAGATTCGCTTTGTTGAAGAACATCACTAGGACTAACTTCACCGGTCGCAGCTGTTTCTCCTCCTGCCTCAACCCCCATCTTGTTGACCATATCTGAAGCCTCTTGAGCAAGGTCAACTTCTTCGGATATATCAAGAGGAAGTATAGACTTATAAGATGCTGTGAACTTTTCAGTCTCTAACTCAATGCCCTCAGAATAAAACCATATATTACTGAGAACATCATCATACTCAGACCCCTTTTCAATAAACCCTTTTATACTTTCTACTATACTTAAAGCATCGGTAACGCGAATAGGAACAGCCTTACTGCTTTCATCTATTGATTGATCTATGTATTCAACTTCAGACTCACCCTCTCCCTCCATTACTAAATCTATATCACCCAGCTTAGCTTGTTTAGCTTCATAGGTTAAGCGCCTAGCTATAGCAGGAAGTATGGAAGCCTGAAGTGTTATTGTCTTTTCATCAATACCAACCTGAACCGACACTGCTTTTTTAAGTCGGTCTATTCTTTCCTTTAACTGATCCCTAATTTCTTTTGCCAGCTTTAAGTCTTCTTGCCTTAAACTTTGTCTGATCCAAGTTTTAGGAACACTGAACATGGATTCACTTCGATTGGCAGCAAAAGAAAAATACCTGTCCCTTAGAGGAACTTGATTAATATTTTCCTTTGTTTTTAAATTGTTAGGATTAGATGGGTCGTTTTGTATTTCGTACCTATCTTTACCTTTTCTTCCAGTATCAACAACAGTACCCATTTTAGGCAGGTCTATTGTTTGAGGGACGTCACCTTCAATTGTTGCGTTGAGCTTATTATAGTAAGCCGTCAGAGAGTTCAGCTCACTTAACGAAGGCTCTACCTCGTTGATCTGGTTCTCTGTTATTGTTGCAAAGTGATCTAAGTGAAGTGTTATAGCGCTTTCTAGCAGAGCAGGTATCTCTACTATTTTAAAGTAAGCGACCTCTCTTCCGCTAACTTCAGATATATCCCTAAAGGCTTTTGTTTTCTTTTTCTTAAGCTTTAGATACCTAGGATCTTTAACTAGAGCTATAGCGTTTGCTATAATTCCAGCTATCTGCTCCTTAGATGTGAACAGTTGCTCCCCGCCCTCACTACTTAACAGCCTCTTAATCCTTTTGCTCTTAGAGTTTTTCTTTATCTGCTTTATGAATACTTCCCTATCAAGTCCTGACCAGCTTATATCCTTTAAGAATCTAGGCCCTCCCTTTCCTGTTTCGTATTCCCAGTTTTGATATTGAAAGTTTCCGTTCTCGTCGAACAATAAAGACTCAGGTATGTGGGCAAACGTAACAATGTCTTCCCTTCCCTCTATATTACTAGTTTGAAATCGTACCTGTTCTAATGCTTCTTTTTTAAGCCTGTAAGACAGGGCATCCATTTTTTTGCCCGGGGCTTTTATTGAAACAACATTTCCTTTTTGGCTTGAGAAATCTAGAACCGCCGAAAAGCTTTCGCTCATGTCGTCAGATAAAAGCTCCAAGTCTCTGCCGTTCCACGATATGCGAAACCCAGTGTCCGTTCCTTTGTAGACATTTGAGTTCGCTGCTATAATTGTTCTTTCAGGATCCTTAGGATCTTTTGCTTGGAAGTCTATATACTTAAGAAGCTTTTCCTGAACACCAGCTATAACTTGGTCAAAGTTAATTCCTTCTCCTTCTTTAAAAGAGTCAGGCCCTTCATTAACAACAGCATCAAACAGTCCGCCTATAAACTTTTCAGGATCATCTCCATATTGAGGAAGGTGAGCTGATACATTGTCTTTGTCTATCTCTGAAAGCTCCTTAACATATCTAAATACTATTTCTTTTTTTAAGTCGGCATAAGAAAGTGAGCCCTGTCTTTTTGTTTTTCTTGTTTTAGAATTAAGCTCTCTTTCATCTCCTGCACTTCTTGCGTCTCTAATAGCTTGCTTTATATCTAAAGCAATTAGCTTTAACAGATTAGTTATTCTTTTAATTGCATATGGAAGCGCAGCTGTAACGTCCATTACTATGCCGCTATCATCTTTAATCTGTTGTTTTATTGCCGCTTGATCCCTAGCAATATCATCATCTAAAGCCCTACCTGTAATTATACCTTTTTCTTTTGGTTCTTCTTTTGGTTTTGGGTTTGTAACAGCTTCTTTATCTAACTTAAGACTTGTGGTTTTACTTCTCTTTTCATGAGGGGAGGCCTCCTTTGTTGATCTCCTGTTTCCTCCTTCAAATATAGATGAATAGCTGGCTTGCTTTGATTTAGTTTGAGTATCAACTTGCTGGTCTGTTTGGTTTTCTGCTTCCGCTAACTTTGCTTCTTGTTCTTTTGTTGTCTTTTTGTTTTTAGCGAAAACAATAACACCTCCATTGCTAAGCGCGGAGTCACCCATGCTTTCAGAAATGGTGATCTGCTCCGTCCCGTCTTCATACAGAACATCCACCAAAAATTTTCTTTCATTAGAACCAAAGTCTTCAAGTAGTTCTACTTTCTGTATAGCCCCTACCTTTCTTTTTTCTCCCGGTTGTCCTACCTCAATAATTGCGGAGTTAGATATAGTTTTTATGATCGCGTTAAATCTAGATTCAGACGTCCTGCCTGTTTGCTCTGCAGGATCAATTCCTCTTTTATATGTTTTCCTAAAGCGAGACGGCTTAGCTTGTGTTAGCGGTTTTTTTGCTTCCTGTTTTTCCCTTGCCTCTATGTTTTGTTCAACTGTTCTTTTCTTTGGCCCTTTTATTGTGGCTCCCGCTTCTGTTTCTAAAGTTTCACTTATCTCTGCTTGCGCTTTGTTTTTTTCTATTTCTGATCTTAGAATTTCTAGCTCAGCGTTTCTTTCCTGAGAAGACTTGGCATACTTTGGATCATCAGGATCTCTTCTTCTGAAATTCATTTCGGACTCAGCCTCTTGCTGAGTCCTAAATACTCTTGTTTTTCTTCTGCGTGTAACTATTAAGGGAACTTGGTCGGCATCATTAACACTTGAGGAAACAACCGACTCAAGAACATCCCCATTCTTTCCGACATCAGTAATGGTTGCTTCTACCTCCACAACCTCCCCAGCAGCGTTAACTATTCTGTGATAATATTGCTGTCCTTTTTGGTACTGGGCATCAGGTGTATTATATGGTGCATTCTCTTCAGGAAGAATACTAGACTGCCTAGGGTCAACTTCAGGTTGAGCATACTCAGATTGTCCTGCCTGAGTTGCAGCGGCCTCCTTGTTTTCTCTGGCTGCTGTTTCTAAATCTGACTGTGCTTGAGCTTCGCTGGCTTCCGCATCTTCGTACAAAGTCCCAACCCTCTCTTTGTATCTGGAAAGAAGGTTATTTGCTGTGTCCTGAAGTGCTTTTCTTTGGGTGTCATTAAGAGCTGGAATAGTTTCGATTCTATCAGCAAGTCTTTGAAGCGCCTCCAGTTGCTCTTTCTTCGGTATAGTTTCTTCATCTTCTAATAGCTTTGATTCTTTTTGTAGTTGCTTTAACGCAAGGTTAAATTGTATCTCGCTACCCTCAGACTGTAATCTGTTTAATTCATCCAGTTTTTCTAGAACTGTTTGAACAGTTTTCCTGTCAGATTCCTCTTTGACTGCAGTGTAATAATTACCAGCACCGCCGATAGCACCGATAGGTGCAGAGCCAAAAGCACCCATGGCAGCGGCATCAAGAACACGCCAAACATTTTCCCCATTAACGATGTCATATGTACTGTCAGCTAATCTGTTAGCAACAAGCTGTAAAGACTCTTGCGCTAGTTCCGTTCCTCCTTCTACAAGCGCAGACCTTCCAGCGCCTTTTACAGCGCCAGCCATCATTTCTCTCCATATCTTTTTCTTTTCCCCAGCAGGGAGAGCATCAAAAAACGACTCAAAGGTTTTACCTATACCAAACCTTTCAAGCATTCCTGAAGCAATTCCAACTGGAATAGCAATACCCGGGGACTCAACCCCGGTTTCCTCTCTAACACCTCTGTACGTGTGCCCTGTATTTTTAATTATAGATGGGACTGTTGCAACCCTAGCTATCGCCTGAGCTCCTTTAGATGCTATCTCTCTTTTGGTTGCGCTTTTTAAAGCACTCTTCCCAGCTATCCTAGCAGCAGCACCAACACCTCCAGTAGCTAATGCTGTTGGGATCATTGACCCAATATAACCAAACATATATCCAGTTGCTTGGCCTAGGTATCCTGCAGCATCCCCAAAGCTACGTATATCACGCAGCGTTCTCATTGGGTATTTGTACGCTTCTCCTTCTAGGAAGTCGCCAGCTGCTTTAAATGATTCTTTCCCCGGGTCACCGGGGATTACATCAGCTATAGTTTCAGCAAAGCCTACATCACCAGCAAAACCACCAAGAAACCCAGCTTGGGCTCCAGTTAGAAATGGATTAGGAGGCGCTTGGCCTTCCTTCTCTTGATACTCTTGTAGCCTTTGGTCGTATGGAACATAGCCTCCTTCTGTTTGAGAGGTTGCTGCATCTTGTAATGCTCCAACAACCCTAAGAGGAGTAGGGGCATACCAAGGGACAGTAGGCTCATCGCCCGATAGTGAAGGAAGAGAGGTTGGGGCTACGCTTTGAGCCTGAGGATAGCTACCAATTCTGGTCGCATTACTGTTAGGCCCCGGCGGTAGACTTTTTTTTTGAGTTGGAGGTGACTGAAATTCAGCCTCTAACATATTTTGAGTTGGATCAGCCATGCTTACAAATATTAATCTGTTAATCTGTGTATTCTACGTCAGGGTAGAAAGATGTAGTTGGAATTGGAGCTTGAAATGCAGGGGGAAGACCTAACAATTCTTCTCTGGTTGGCCTACTCCCATCACTTCTCATTAACGGGGTTTCCATTGCGGTGTTATAATATGGGAGGAACCTAGTTACTGCGGTGTCCTCACCAAAAGTATCTAAAATAACAGGATCAGAAGTGGCCTGCTGAACTGGCCCCATTTCAGGAAAGCTTCTATCCATTAAGGGTTGCCTAGGAACAGACCCCATCTCCATAAGAGTACTTGGGGAAGCAGGGGGAGGTTCAACCCAAGAAGGATTATCCCTTAAAAAATCCTCATATGTATAATCTCCACCACCTGAGTTGCTTGGTGTACTTGGGATGTAATTAAAGTCCTCAGCAGGAGGCCGCATCTGATCCAATCTCATCGGCCTATTTCCTTCAACTACAGGAAGAGCTTGCGCATCTTGAGCTTTCTCCTCTTCGAACATAGCTTTCTCGAAAGAATCTATAGAAGGAGGAGCAACTGGTATGTCATTAAAGTTTTCAGCAGGAGGCCGCATCTGATCCAATCTCATACGCCTATTGCCTTCAACTTCTGGAGGAGCTTCGTAGGTATACCCAACATCAGCCTGTAAACCAAAAGCATTCCTGTCAGCTATCGCTTGATATTTGCCCAAATCAGGCCTTACCGATGCAGGAGCAGACTCTGGAATATTATTAGTCATCTCCATCAACTGAGGGGGAGCAGACTGTCGGTTCAAAGGAGTGATGTACTCATCACTTGTTATAGGCGGTCTACCTCCTTGAGGCTGAACCCCAAGATAGCCCAAGGCCTGAGGCTGGACACCTGCTAACGGACTAGCCTGTTGTGGCTGAGCTCCCATAGGAGTTACATACTCATCGCTTGTAATAGGAACGCTTGCTTGCTGCGGCTGCGCAGCAATTAATGGGCCTCCCGGTAATGTCTTTGGAGAGGTAGGCTCAGTTGCCCCGAAAGTAGCGGCGTCCGCTTCGTCTGCAGTTCCACTTTGTATTCCTTGCCTAGTAAAAGGGTTCTCCTTATGTTGAATTTTAAAATATTTTATCTGGTCTCTTTGAGGAACAAACTCGTAATCCACATCTCCGCTTTGATTCGTAAACATACGAACCCCCGGTATGGATTTTATATTTTTTACAATAGTTGCATCAGCATCAATAGCCGCGTCAGCTTGCTCCATGGCGACCCTTAGTCTATTCCATAGCTGCATTCCCGGAAAAGTTTCCTTTAAACTGTCAAATTCTTTACTGTTAATGAACTGTTTGTAAATCTGTATTCTTCTTTGGGCTGTATCTCTTGGGTCTACTTGAATAAAAGGTGTAGCCAAGAATCCAGAATCTTTTGGATCTTCAGTCAAGCGAGCCCTCTCTTCTTTTATTTGCTCTAAAGTTTTACCAACATATCTTCCCGGGCCAATTTCCCTATCAAGATAATCTACATTACTAATAAAAGATTCTCTTACCTTTGAAAGAGAATCATACTCTTTATCAAAATCATTTTCATATTTCTTGTTGTTAGCTTTTTGTTGTATTGCCTCCTCCCTGTCTTTTGCTTTTGTTGCATTGAGCCTTTGCTCAAGGGTTTGGTTCAAGTAATCATAATACTTTTCCCTTTGGGCATCTTGTACTCGCGCTCTCTCCATGGCCATGAGACCAGAGAGTAAACTAGTATTAGGGGCTCCCGTTTGAATAGGAGCCTGCCTTTGAGGTTGAGATCTTTCGTCTACTATAAAAGTTGCCATGGTTTTCCTTTTAGTTATTTAAGTTCCGGGTGGTTTCGGGATTTTCTGAATAGGCTGAGGGTTGAATAAATTTCCCCAAGTGTTTGCTGGTTGTTGGTATCCCATATTTCCCATGTAAGCGTCGGTTAACGCTTGATTGGTATTTGCTTGTTGAAGACCTCCGACTGCACTTCCAACGGTCTGAAGCCCAGAGCCAAGCTTGTTAGCCCAGTTATCTTTCTTTTGGATCATCGTGTTTGTTCCAGCGTTTTCGGCAGCAAGAGATCCCATCAACCTTTGGTTCGTTAGTAAGTTCCTTCTTCCAAGAACACCCATTGGAGCCTGCCTTGCGCCAGAATAAGCACTAAACAATCCAAACCTTCTCGATGGATCGTTCAGCCCTATGTCTTGGAACCGCTGAATGTTGCCCAAGTTCAAGGCCCCTATACGCGCTTCTACGCCACGATTCATGGCTCCTCTTTGGTTAGCCATCATCGCCGCCATAAAGGGGCTCATAGAGCCACCTGCTCCCATTAATGCCTGCTGTTGGTTAAACCTACGAGTGGTAGAGTCTATCGCATCTCGGTTGGCTGCACGAAGAGCGTCCCCGTACTGTCCAATCGCCGCCTGACTTCGCCTGAACTGCCTTCCCTCTGGCGTGTACTCGTCGTACAAATCCATTGATCTGTCATACACAGACCCAAGACCACCAACCCTGCCAGATATATCTGCATAAGCAGAATCACCTGCGTCCCTGAGCTGGGACATATCTCCCTTCAGGTTCTTTTGGTCTGCATCTAAAGCAGCACCAATAGCTGCTGTCTTAGGCTTGCGCTTGATCTTGGTTTTAGTCTTTCCGAATAAACCTTTGATCAAGCCCCCTGCGGCTTGTGCTCCTGCTGCGAATGCTGCTGGTGATGGCATAATAATTCTCCTTAGTCGTCTTCTTGTTTAATTGCTATAAGCTGGGAGGTAAAGTAACTCTCCATCCTATCAAAGTATTCTGTTAGTTCCTCCTGATATTTTAACATAGAGGGGAACCTTTTTAAAAGGTCTTCTGGCATTTTAGGCGCTTCTAGCCCGCTAGACTCAACAATAGCAGAGCTATCTAAAGCCATGCGTGCTATTTGCTGACTAGCATCTGCCATTATTTCTCTGCCTTTCTCATGCTTAAAGTAACCCTAGTAACCGTAGCTGGCCCATCCCCAGTAAGCTTTAACTGGTAGCCAAGGTATCGGCCTCTGGTAATGTTATTAAAGTATGCTTTATCATCTGGGTTGATATTATTATTTATAATGTTTTCGTTGGTTGCAGCAGACTGGTCATCCAATACTTGCGTGCCGCTCAACGCCGTGTAGTTAATCCCAGATAGTAATTGGTCAGGTTGGTTGGCTTTTCCAAATTTCATTGTAGCCGTAACAGCCGTGGAGTTAGTCCCCGAATATTCCAAGGTAACACGCTGCAACATCTTCTCATCATCTGTATCAAAATGAAGAGCACCTGACTCAAGTATGCTTTGATAGCCTGAAGATGTGTAAGAACTGCCGTTGTAAATATCGCGCTTATAGTAATCTTCTTCGTATTGCTTCAGGCACTTGTCACTAGAACTGGCCATGACGAACGTGCTGCCCTCTGTTCCGTCATCACAAAACTCCTCAAACCTCATGTTACCTAGCTTGCCGCACAAGCTGTTAGCATCAGTGCTTGCTGAGGTGTCCTCAGTAGCGTTAACCAAACTAGGGAACTCAGTAGTGTTCGCCGTTCTACCAACGACATAAGGATCACCCTGCATGATGTCGTTTACAGAATCATCACAATCGCAAATGCTTACATCATGGCTATCCACAATAGTCTCAACCAAGAAGTCCCTGAGCGACATTTGGTTGTAAGACTGATAGTTGGTCATAGCTGTAAAGCCATGATCCATATAACTAGCATGACCAAACTCTAGGTTGTAAACCAATGTTCGATCAGGTGCATCGCTGCTACCTGACTCGTCAGAACGCCAAGAGAAAAACAACTCCTTTGTCCGTGGGTTGTATCCAGCTACTGGTATCTTGTGTTTGTTCTGAGTCATCCTCCTTGGTCGTATACAGAGTTATCTTTTATTGTTTTTATAAACTTTTTACTATGGCCGCTTCTTTTAGCAACCCTGCAATCTATAACACATTCGTTGCTTGTTATGGTTGATGGAGAAGAAGCCCCATCAGTTGCTGAAACCCTTAACACATGGTCGACATTATCAAACATAAAGAACATTGCCCTTAATGTGATACAGTCTCTATCAGAATTTTTTCTAGACCCATCCCCTGAAGACTCTTCTATAAATGAAACTACATGCTCCCAGTGTTTAGAGTTAACCGAGTTATAAACATTTGGGATTATGTCTTTATAATCCAGTGTATTGCTACTTTGCTCGTCGTGAGCAAGGGTTCCCGTAACTATTCCTGTTAGCTCATCTGGGAACTCTTTGCCATCTAATGAGGCATTCTTTCTTAAAGTGATAGTCCCCCCGTTTGCAAAAGTAATTACCTGCCCCATCTTGTAACAAGATGTAAGCCTATTCTCTCCCACATGCTTCACCTTTATTGTCTGTTCATTAGTAGAAGCTGTGTAAGAATTACCTGATCCAGAAGGATGATTAATTTTTATGTTTCTTGTGTCGGCAGCTATTTGCCACTTCATTGTATAAGGCTTCGTTCCTCCTGAGACCACAGCCTTAACTGCTTTGTATAGGTTTTTGAATTTTTTTTCTACTCCGCTTACATTTCTTACTATCTCGCAAAAGCCGCCCCTGTCGTCTGTTTTTCTGCCAATCCATTCTCCATCATATAATTCATACTTCGCCCTTGGCTGAACTATGAATGCAAACGCATCAGAGCTGGCAGTAAAAGTTTCTTCTCCTGTGTCGTCGTCAACAGAAACAGTTGATGCTGCTGTAACATATATCTCTGCATGATTAGATGTTGTATTTTGGTCGGCCATGTTTGTCACCTTGCAAGCATATGGCCCACCAGTTTCATCAGACTGTGCTAGGTTTTTAATTGTAAGCTTACTGAAATTGTAGCCAGCGCCACCTTCAACCTGACCAGACTCAACTATATATTTTGTTCCGTCATGATTAATATTTACAGGAGTGCCGTCAGCATTTCTTACCCATTGAATAGTCTTAATTGTTCCGCAGAACCTGACTTCTAACTCAACAGAATCCCCAGTGGATTTATAATAATAGGTATCTGGATGCTTGGAAAAAGTAGGGGCCCCACTATCAGTGGCAAATGTAATAGATGACGAGTTGCTGTTCACGTTACCGTCATCATTGGAAATGTTTACTCGGTACTGATACTTAACACCATTAACTGCCAAGTCGCTGGATTTAGGATTACTAATGGTAAAAGAACTCTTGTTAGCATTTGTAATGTTTGCCCAAGTGCTTCCTGACTCTAGTTTCTTTTGCCACTGGTAAGTAAATGGCTCAACTCCAGCCGAAGTTGTAACCGATAATGTTGCCGAACCTGTGTAGCTTGCGCTGCAAGGGTTTGCGTTTATTGTTAAGTTCCCGGGGTGTGCCGATATAACAGGAGGCCTACTTGGGCAAGCAGCAAGAGTTGCTATATCACCGCTTTGAGTTTCTGTTAAATTCTTTATACCTCCAGTCACATGTCTCGGCCCTGTCCCGTCCTCTCCGCTAATCTTATCATCCTCAAATATGATTGCTGATGCGTTGTGCATCCAGTCGACTCTTTGAGGCCTAAGAGAAGCAAGAGTCATTCTGTATATCCCTGCCTGAGACATAAAGAAATGGGCATCCCCAGTATTAACTAAAGTGTCCTCGTAGAACGGTGTGTTCTCTCCTTGGTAAACCTGCTTAAACACAAACAAGTTAGAAGAACTAACAAGCGAGCATCTCCAGATGCTACGCTCCTTGTAAATCATTAGGTGATCACCAAGAACGGCCATTCCAATAATCCGCTCACCAATGTCACCTACTGTTTGCTGCCCAGCAAGAGACGCAAGTGAAGGATAGTAGCTAGTCGCATCAACATAATCAGACCACTGAACCTTTGATACCTGCTGCGTAGTTGCTTCCTCCAAGTCTGCAAGGAACATGAAACCTTTATACTCGGAAATGTGTGCAGCTTTTGTAATTTTTAACTTAACTAAATCTGGAATAGTTTCCACCAGATTTTTATCAGCCCTCTTAGGGTTAGCGTCGAAGTACCAATTTAAAGGCTGATCATAGTTGTTGGTGAATACTATATTGTTCCCTAGTTGGGCGGCTTTAAACTTAGTAGTGCTAAATGAGGCAGAGGTTCCCTGAGCGTACCCTCCTCCTCCGTTATCACCTATTAATACCCAGTTCCTAGACCTTTGATTTAGCGCGTATATCCTGCTTTTGGTAGCAGCAATTAACTTCCTAGAACCACTGCCACTTTCAAACTCATAGAGTAATGTTATCGGCTCTCTAGTTGTGTTGGTTGGTGTTTGCTTCGATCCAAGCTGATCATGAAGATCGCTGTTGTTCTTTATTGTGCCACTAACATTGTAGTTACCATCATCGAATAAAGCTTTAAAGCCACCTGCTCTCTTTAGCCTTCCCGCCCCGTCAACCCTGAAGTTTTTAATATACCTAAACTGCTTGTCATTAAGCAGGTCAAGTGGGGTCAAAGAGTTCATAGGCCCAGTTAATGGGCTTATATGATAGTCTTTGAACTTGGGTAGTCTTGGCATTTTATGAATCGTAATAACCAGTGTACATTAAGAACCTCACCCCAATACTAGGCTGTACTATTGAAATAGGGTCGCCCTCAGCCCCTTCTATTTTAGCTTCGTTGTAAGTACTAGCCACCATAGTAGAACCATCAGGGTCGTGAGAAACTTGCTTTGTGGTGTGGCTATCGCTCTCATGGTACAAACAGGTTCCAAGAGCCTCCCTGAATTTTTCTTTATCAGCAGCCGTAGCTGGAACTGTTGAATTAGCATGACTACCGTGCGCCGTGGCATAACCAAGAAAAGATATAGCCGTATCTGGGTAGTTTGCTGCTGTGAGCTCTTGATTCTCCGACCCAGTTATTTCCCCTAAAGATAGAGATGCATAATCAGATAATTGATTTGCTGAATCGTTTCTGCCCATAACAACCAGACCTCTCATATCGGGAATATTAAATGTGGTAGAGCCATCCCCGCTTCCATATGTAGTGCTAATAACAGAAAACAAATCAGAATAAATTGTCCTGCTTAATGTCTGTCCCTCGCAATCTATCCATCCATCTGGAGTTGTAGAAGACAATGTTGACTTCAAATCACCTATCGACCATATGCCAGTATTGCTAAGAAGGTCTTTTGCGAATGTCTTTGAAGGGTTCCCGTTTGCGTCTAGCACATAGTTAACAAAGTCATACAGCTTGCTAGGCAAGGTTAACAATGCAGCTTTAAACCTGTCGCACAAAGTTGACGACGAGGTTAGTACTAGGTTTGAAAAATCACTTGGTTTACTTGGTGATGGCATATCAATCTCCTCTTTCTATTTCGTATTCTAAATTAACAATAACCCTGAGCGCGTCCTTAACAAAGAGACGGGACTCAGGGCTAGCGTTTACTGCGTCTTTAAATCCTTTAGGATGTACTTCTATCAGAGTCTTCGACGAGTTCAGTTTCCTCGTCACGCACCCGCTCGTGAGGGTGACAGATAGCATCAGCAATAGCCGAATCAATGTAGTCCATTTTTTCTTCACGCCTGCTCTGTGCCTCTGATTTTCGAATTACATCCTCTAGCTGGTCAGCTAGACTTTTCAGGACTGGTATAGCCCTAAGTATAGCCAACAGGATGCTCACTCAGCAGAATTTGCTTTGGCCGCTTCCTCGCTTTTCTTCACTCCATGACGAAGGAAGATCGCAAGAAGACTGGTTACTCCAATGTTAAGAGCAGCACTAAGCTCAATTTCACCACCAAGGTAAGCCCCAGCTGCAGACAATATTGCCGCAACTCCTGTCATAACTGTCTTTGACTTAAACATATTAATCCTTTTCTTTTAATAGCCTGTAAAGCTTTACGCCCACATAAGCTAAAGTTACTAAACTAATCAGCAGCTTAACCCCAATGTCAATCTGCTCAATAAAATGATTGCCCACCCCGATAACGCCAGCCCCGAGAATCTTAATATCTTCAATTGAAAATTGCATAGAGTCTTAAAAAAATGGGTCACGGTATCAGGATGGGACAATCATTGGTTCAGCTTTTTTTAATCAGGCATTGCGATAGTAGTATCGCCGCTGCTGTCTTTGTCTTTGTCCAAATCTTGTAAGAATTGGGCCAAAGCCTGAGCAGATTGCTGTATGACCTGATGATCTCTTGCAGGCAACAGAGCCGATTGTGCCGCTTGGAACAATGTAGCGACTTGTTGCTGCGCTTCTTGGAACTTATTCTGTTCTTCCATACGCGAGTTAATTTTATATAAAAGCAAGTGACAGCACAAGTATGCTGTACTTTTATTTAGGTTTTATTTTCTGCTTTGACTTGCCGATACCAAGGCCAGTCTTCTTTAGGCGGCTTCTTTCTCTTCTTTGGTTTACATCCACCCTTGCAAGTATCCTCAAAGCAGTCCTTATTGGTACACATCAGCCCTTCTTTCTCTTAGTGCTCTTAACCCTCCTTGGCTTGCCCGCTGGCTGACCAAGACGTTTCTTCTCCCCTATCTTCTTCTTCTTCTCAGAAGCCGACATCTCCCCGCTAGTCTTCGGGGTAGAAGCATTCACGCGCTTAGACGGGCGGCAGTATGGGGTTCCGCGCTTTTCACCTTTGGAACGCCCACACGCCTTGCCCGTTCTAACGTCCTTCCACTTCTCCTTGTGCCAGCGGCGTAGACCACCAGAGTAAGCCATTACGACCACCTACCTCCCTTTTCTTTATACCACTTAGCGGCATAAGAGTTAGAGTAAGCTGAAGGGTGAACCTTGTACTTCTTCTTAGCCTCGGACTGCGCCCTTGACCAAAGAGAAGGATTACTCGGCTTCGGCTTCTTCTGAGCTTTCTTCTTCGCCGCCATCAGATGATTCCTCCGCTGGAGCTTCCTCCGCTGCTGGGTTAGCTGGGCTTCCCTCTTCTGCTGCCACCGAAGTATCAATAGTGATCTCAGGAGCTTCAAAGTCTTCGGGCGGAACATCGCGCTTCTTGCTGGCCTCAACCTGACTGTCCAACTGGGCAATGAACCCTTGGTTAGCAGCGAACTGGCTCACAAGAGCAGATGCCCCTGACTTCACCTCATCCAACGTGGGCTTGTTGTCCTCGTCGTAGTGGTGAACGCCGTCCACATAAGCGGAGTGTTTCTCGGTTTCGTCTGTTGCAGTTAATCCAATCACAACAGAACAGACTTTACTGTTGTCATCGCATGAACACATCGGTTCAAACCTTACGCATTTATAGGTGTTAGCCATAATTATTTATCTCTCGTCATAGGCATTAGCAAAGGCCCGCGCCAATTAGCTGGCACAACCAAGTCCTCTGTCTTGCTGCCAAAATCAAAAATACTTTTCTCTTCTTGTGAGGGGTGCGCTGGAAAATACTCTACATCCAATCCACCGAAATCCACCTCAAGGCTTTTTATGTTCTGGCAACCCGCGCCTATAAATAGGACGAATAATGCTAGGCCAGCTATTACCAGAAACCTTACCACTCTCTCTCTGGTTAAAAACTTTTCTTCTTTCCGCTCCCGTTTTTTTGGGAACATTGCATTAGGATCGTAATCTAAATTCATTTTCTCGTTCTTGGTTTTGGTTCTTCCTCTACAATCATTACTTGCATCGGCCCCTTCTCATTACCTTTCGGCAGATACTCTGGAGCGTGATTAGCCAGCACTTTTTCGCACGTTAAGTCCCCAAGATTGGTGTTTTTAATTCTCATGGTAGTTCCGCGATCTTGGAGGTAGAACGTGGTTTCCCGCAGCCCAATCCGCGCTATCCTTGCCTGTCTCCCATTCAGAAAAACAATTTCGTCCACGGCCCATTGCTTGGAGAAGCAGACACTCAACCCCGCCGCAAACTCTTGGATGATCTCACGGAACAACAGCACCGCCACGCCAGCCACAAACAGCCACACCCAGTCGGAGAGTATCGCTTTACCCGCAGTCTCCAATACCGCTGGGTCACTTAGTTGATTTACTAAATTCGTTTCCATGTCATCTACCAATTAGGAGGCGCACTCGCATGACATCTGTAGCATCTGTCAGCTACTCGTATCATTCCGATTATGTCCTCGGTTTCTCTCAACGTCTTAAATTCTCTCTGATACTGTTTACACATTGCTCGTTCTGCTGACTCTCTGGCACGGGCTAAAGCACCGACATACATGGAGTACAGAATCCCCAGTATAGCTATCACCAGCAGCACCTCTAGTAATGTGTGAGCCTCTATCATAACTTCGCCTCCAGTTCTTCAATCCGTTTTAACGCATCTTGTAGTGCTGCCCATAGAATCGGAATCATATCTGTCTGGTTTACACTCTGATATTTCTCTCCATCCTTCTCGTTAATAACCAGATTGTTCTTGTTGATTTTCTCGCTAACCTCGTGTGCTAGGAACCCGATTCGGTCTTGATCTTGAACTGATTTAGCTTCGCAGTTGTCGTTCCAACGGTAGCTGTAAACAGGCACATCTTTAACTAAAGTCGCAGCTTCAGAGGTGTTCCATAATGTTGTGTTGTCCTTGAGCCTGTAATCTGACCAAGTGGTGTGACCGTATGAAGCTATATAGCCAGCGACCTTTATTCCGTAGGATGTGTCTACAGAAGTTGCTACGCCTAATCGGGAAGAAATATAACCATCTCCTGTAACATATAATCCCCCTGTGCTGTTTTTAATTCCTCCAGACACATAGAGTGCGTAAGTAGAATCTGTTTGAGAACTGGAATTATTAACGGTCAATCCAGAACTAGACATTATCATTTCTGTTGTCTCTGTACCTGAACTGTTAGATTGAAATTTAATTATTCCAGACTCACTACATAGCTCTTCGTCAAATTTTATTCCACCGTTAACAAATAATCTATAATCTGCGCTAGTTTCCCCAACTCCCCCGCCGATGCATAACTCTCCTTTGGAGCTTCCGTTACCTATATTGAACTCTTCGTCAGTAGAATTTTCAAATGTGAACGCGCTTGTTCCAGAAACCGCAGTACCGTTTGAGGCGTAAAAGGCCATCTGCTCTGCTGTTCCTGAGTTAACAGTCCCGCTGCCGCTGCCGCTACTCTGATCTACCCAATGTACCGCACCACTTCCGTCCGTTGAAAGAACTTGACCGTCAGTTCCATGATCGCCCCCGTCATCTTTAATTCCACCTTTTGCCCATATATAACTCTCTGCCCTAAAGTTGCCAGTAATTTTAGTGTCACCAGTAACGTACAACGCATAGCTATTACTATGAGAGCCGCCCACTCCAAGTTTTTGAGCTATGTCTATGTCACCATCATCAGCAATTACTAAACGCTCTTGCCAGCCACCGCTATATGTTTCCAGTTTAACTCCGTTATCTCCAAGATGTCTTAAAACGCCAGAACTCGTTGTAATAACTGAGCCAGAAGTAGAACCAAAGAAAAGATCACCATTTAGAACACTATTCCCCCCCAAATAAGTAGTGCCATTCACATACAGCTTATATGACCCCGGTGAAATAGTTCCCAAGCCCCAGTTTCCAGAGACTATCCCGCCGACATTGGAATTGGCTTGCCGAAAATATATTGATTGCCCACTAGCCGAATTTAAAAATGTGGAACCATTCTCATCTTGAAGCAATGCGTAGGTTGTTTGTGCCGCTTGATCCCGATGGGCAAACCCTGCGTAATCCGTCCAACCTATGTACCCAACTCTAGCACGGCCAAAGACAGCAAGGTAATCAGCGTCTGCTCCGTAGATGTTGTTTCCAAAATAGCTAGTGCCATGAACATACAGACCGTAGCTCCCGCTGTGGTTGCCACCTACGCCAAGTCGCCCAGTAATATCCGTATCGCCGTCAGATGCCACCAGCACTTTAGTGCTACCCCCAGCGTATAATCGTATAGCACCAGTATTACTGCCACCTTGGTTAACAATGTATAGGTCATTATTGCCAGTAGACCCCCAACCAACATAACCTAACTGACCACTAGCATTGTTAAAGAGTAAATAGTTACCGCCCGTGGACTGAGAAGTGTATAGTGTGGCAGGGTTTTGAGTTGATCCACTATTAAAATAGCTAGTGCCATTAACGTACAGATTATAACCATTATTGCTGCCAGAGTTTATGGAAACCTTACCGTCACCATTTACCCTCATGGCGGTCACGCCGTTTGATGCCCCTCTAAAAATGGTAAACCCGCTATTCCCCGTTGAGATGTAGTGGCTACCTGTGTTCTGATAATTCAGATGAGTAGTATAAGCCGAGCCGCTTAATATTTGTGTCTCACCGTCTGGCTCTACTCTGAATTTATACCCCCCATTTGCATAAACCCCGAAAGCTATACCCGTACTTCCCGGCTCATCCATACGCACCAACAGACCACTTGAGTTACCGCTAGTAGCTGTGTTGTATATGCGAGATAACCAGTTGCCCGTGACAGATTTGTAGACATCAAAAGTGTATGATGGGGAAGCTCCGATACCAAATCTACCGTCACTCAGAATTTGCGCTTTTAAGCTACCATCTACCAAAAAGCGCAGTTCGCTGTTATCTACATCACCTTCGTGATCTGCTGATAAGTACAGCTTACTTGAATCCCAGTAAATACGATGTGCGTTGGTTCCTGTGTGATAGCCCAAGATCATTCGTGGAGAGTTATCACTTCGCAATTCAAGCAGACCATTGGGGTCACGGTTGCTGCCGATCATCACGTTACCACCAAAAGGATTCAGATAAATATCCCAGTTGGCGGTGTCATTGTAGTTTGTTACTTGAAGACCCATGCCGCCACCAACCCCAGCAAACTGCATATTGGTACTAGTGGTAGACGGGTTGTTGTGGTGGAGCTTCATCACCGAATTGCTGTTCATCTCAGCTTTAGTCGTTGCTACAGCAGAGGCTCCTACCACATGAAATTTGGATGTAGGTGAGGTTGTCCCAACGCCAAGCCGTTGCGAACTGTCAATTCGCATAGCCTCGGTGTTGCCATTAGTTGTGAATCTTAAACTATTGCCGTTGTGGTTGTAGCTAATTAAACCCGCAATAGCTTGGTCATCGTCAGCAAAGGCAATTCCAGCCGCAGCGTCGTTTCGGTTTACTAAAGTGATTCCACCAGCGCCGTTATTCTCAACAACAAGATCATCCAACGAAGTACTTGGAGTCGTACCGACTGAACTTGTAACAACATGGAGCTTTGCGCTAGGACTTACTGTCCCAATGCCACACCGACCATTTGGATCAAGAACCAATCTATAAGCTCCAGCAGAAGCGTCATAAAACCATAGGTTGTTGTTCTGTCCACTATGTGAACCTATTCGCCATTCTCTGCTAGTTGTTTTGAGGCGATACCTAGTTGACTGACCAGCAGTAGTTGACTCCGCAAGGACATCGCATTGGGTAGATACAGCGTGTAGCCTTGCGCTGGGAGATGCCGTGTTAATGCCAATCGCTCCGTCTTGCATTACAGTCAGGGCTTCTACTTGGGAACCAGCATTTTGGTTGTCGCTAAATAGAGAAAGGCTGTTGGCATTGCCTGACCTAGCCCCCATGTATTTTAAACTAAAACCATAGTGTCCGTTGTCAGTTGCTCCAGAATGATTATCGGGAGAACTAGCTGAGTCTCCGTCAACTCGGAAAATGGTTACGTCGCTGCTTCCACCCCCAGCACCAATTCGTATTGCTGTGCCGCCGTTGTTTTGATGCAATCGGAGTGTGT
>VTLG01002174.1_pt1 | contig 71500 bp, 96 predicted proteins | sample 4694571 | NCBI WGS metagenome assembly VTLG01 (sample SAMN12604809, study PRJNA352737) | marine metagenome | biome: ENVO:00000447; feature: ENVO:00000209|ENVO:00000569|ENVO:01000036; material: ENVO:00002151; isolation source: viral sequences binned using virsorter ...
CTTTAGATACAGTAAGTTGTAGATTTTTCATTCTCAGATCTGAGATTAAACTGCCCATTTAAATCTCACATATGAGATTAAACGGAAGTTAAGTATTGCATTTTGTAGTTTTTAGGTATAAATAGTAGTGGCCGGTGTAGAGCAGTTTCCCGGTGCGTTAGGTCGTGCTAATGAAAGGGGAACCTTAAGGCACTAATCATGTCCTCTAGCTTAAACATCCTGCAGGGTATCTACACCGGCGCTTACTTCACTTTAGATAGGAGGAAGGATGATTCATCCAGTTAAGATTTTTGATGGGAAGGGTAATTTGTTAAGAACGGTACAGCCTATTTTTGATGCTAACCCAAAACAGACCCGGAAGTTCTTGGCGCACCCGTGTCCGGGTTGTGGGGAGAAGACGACTAAGAAAGCTTACTGCAATACTTGTTTACGAGAAAGAAATAAGAAAACCCGCCCATTCGAGGAGAAGTAAGGACGGGTTTCCCATCACGCCTCACTCAGGAGGAAAAGAGGCACAACTCATGTTGCAATTAGAAGATATCATAAACGGGGAGCTAGTCAAATAATGTTTAACAAATTTCAACTCGGGACACCGCCAGCGACACTCCTAGCTAATAATAAGTTGTCTTCTGACGCTGCGCTTGTTTTATTGAAAGTTATGTACCAGATTAATCGCGTGAATATGGTTGTAGGGACTCCGGCTAAGATAGCTGATGAGGCTGGGATCACTCTGCATGACTTTCATAGGGGGTTAAGGACGCTTAAGAAATGTGATTTTATTAGGAAGTTCACCAAGAAAGAGTATATGCTAAACCCAGATATTATGTTTAATGGGAATGACCGGCAGTATTTTATAGTTAAGCATATGTGGGATACTCAAACCAGTAGGGGGCTTAGAGGTGAGTAAACGAATAAATCTGGAAATGGCAGGTAAGAACACTTTGTCCAGTACGGCGTGTGCTTTATTATTGCCACTTACTCTATTGTCTAATAAAAACAATGAGATAGATAAGAAAGAGTTCGTGAAAGCCGTCTCCTGGATCAAAGATTACCGTACTTGGGATAAATATTGGAAGGAGCTGGAGGAGAATGATGTCTTAGTTCGGTTAGATAGCGGGAAATGGATGGTCTGTCCGCATGTTTGCTATAGCGATGGGACGTCCCATAATGACTTAATTACTAAATGGAATGAGGTTTGTAATGCAATTAACTAATTTACAAGATCTTGAAAGTGCTACTGAGACTACCGACCACCTGACTAAAGAGCAGCTGGCGGGTGCGTTGCCGGATAAACGGTTTCGGAAGCACTTAACTGACGATATCGTTGACATGATTAATTCTGAATCGGATTCGGAGCTGCGGCGCGTGTTTCGGGATAACGCGCTTACTTACTCTTCCGTTCTCTCTACTGGAAGATACTCCCTGGCTGCGTATATTAACGCCATTAAGTTCGTATCTCTGAAGCTAATGGGAGATAAGTCCTCTACGGCTTATAGTAAAGTCTTTCCGGATCGTTATCAGAACTTAATCGATAAGGGCGCTTCTGCATCCTATATCGCAAGCTTTGCGGATAACTATGGAAATAACGCCTTAGTTACTAAGATACTGGAACAGACCTTGGTTCCTACGCATATATTGAATGCGGGTGTGTATCAGGAAGCTATTAATACACAGGCGGAATTGATGCGCACGGCTAAGTCTGAGATGGTTAGGCAGAAAGCGGCTGAAAGTCTAATAACAAACTTGGCGGCGCCTGCTGCGGCTAAAGTGGAAATCGATATTGGCTATAGTAATGATATAGTTGAAGATTTGAGGAATACCACTAGAGCCCTGGCTAAACAACAACTTACGATGATAATGAATGGGCAAGCTAGTGCTAAGGAAGTTGCTCATAGTGAGATACTAGCTAAGAAGGCGCTACCGGAAACCACTTATGAGGTAATTGATGCCGACTAAAAAGACTGTAGATGAGTGGCTAAATAGTTGTAGTTACGAAGACGATCCGACATACGTACCTAGTGAGTTTGCTCTGGAGTTTATTTCGTTTGTCAAACTGGTCAATGGGGACAGGGGCGAAGAAAACAAAACTCCTGTAATTCACTATAAAATGCTGGACAAAATCGCCGGGAAAACCCAAAACACGGCGAACATGTGCGCCCGTGGTCTTGCCAAGACTACTATATTTGCGGAGTACTTATTTCTCTATATAGCAGTTTATGGGTCTATCCCCGGTTTTGGTGACGTCAACTATGCGCTGTATCTATCTGATAGTATTGAGAATGGTGTTAAGAAGATGCGCTTGCGTATAGAGCGGCGCTGTGAGAATAGTGAGTTCTTGAAGTCGTTTATTACCGAGTCTAGGTTTACCGATATAAGATGGTATTTTAAAAATGCCGAAGGAAAGGAATTTGTAGTAACAGGACATGGAGCAAAAACAGGAGTTCGTGGAACCGTTGAATTAAATACGAGACCTCAATTAGCTGTACTTGATGACTTGCTAGGAGATGAAGATGCTAGATCTGCGACAATTATTGAGAATGTTGAAAACACGGTCTACTCGGCAATTGATTATGCGTTACATCCAAATAAGCGTAAAGTCATATGGTCTGGAACTCCGTTTAATGCTAAGGATCCTTTATACAAAGCTGTCGAAAGTGGTGTCTGGCATGTAAATGTCTATCCTGTTTGTGAACAATTCCCCTGTTCGGAAGAGGAATTTAGGGGTGCCTGGGAGGATCGTTTTAGCTATGAGTACGTTAGTAATCAATATCTTAAAGCTAAGGGAGCTGGTAAGTTAAATTCGTTTAATCAGGAAATGATGTTAAGAATTACCTCGGAAGAAGAGAGGCTGGTTAACGATGCTGACTTAATTTGGTATAAAAGAAGTAACGTACTTCAAAATAGAGGAGCCTATAATTTTTACATTACTACGGATTTTGCTACATCTGATCGAGAACACGCCGACTTTAGCGTAATAAATGTCTGGGCTTTGAACAATAACGGGGACTGGCTCTGGGTAGACGGGTTTTCTAAAAGGGCATTGATGAACGAGACGATGGACGCGTTGTTCCGTTTAGTTCAAGTATACAATCCGCAGGAAGTTGGAATCGAAACTACTGGTCAACAGGGTGGTTTCATTAGTTGGATTCAGAATGAGATGGGGCAACGCAATATATATTTTACGTTGTCTAAAGGAAAAAATAGTAATACTATAGGAATTAGGCCGACTAAAGATAAGATGAGTCGGTTTCAACAAAACGCGATACCGCTTTTTAAATCGCATAAAATATGGTTTCCTGAAGAATTAAAAGATAGCGAGGAGCTCGAGGAAATACTAGCCGAATTATCTTTAGCTACTTTTACAGGATTTAAAAGCAAGCATGATGATCATATCGATACGATTACTATGCTAGCTGAGCTTAATGCATGGAAGCCGAGTGAAGTATCGACATATGAAGAGCAGGAAGACCCGCTGCAGAATTCAGTTATGTGGGGAGATGACGATACTAATAAAACTCCGGGAGATAGTTCTTACTTTGTTTAGATAGGGGATACTATGAAAGTTTCTGAATATATCGATTACTTAGTTACAGGAGAATGCAGCAAGTTGGCTGTATCTGATGTCGGAGATACATCTGCTAACCCAAGCCCAGCGCCAAGCACTGTACAAACTACCAATCAGAACAAGCTTATTAATTACATTAATTTAGCTAATCTAGCTCTGCATAAGAGGTTTCATCTTGTCAAGAAAACTTATGAGCTGGATAATCCGTTAAATGAAGAGGAGTTTTCGCTTCCTGGGGATTTTTTAGCTCCTTTATATGCTTACTATACGTCTGATTTTGATCCAGTAACTATTAAAGATGACTCTGTTAAATTGGTGAATAAAGTAGATACCGCTGTGTCTATACTCATCAATGAGCCTTTTAAAGCAACTATTAAGGGTACTGACACAGAAACTCCGAAAAGAACTCAGATTCTTTTAAAATATGCGGCAGCACCAAAAAAAGCTAAGTCAACTATTACAGATCTCAAAATTAGCGAAGTTTACACAGAAGCACTAATCAACTATGCTGCGTATAAAGCGCATAGTGCTGTAAGTGGTAATATGCAGGATGAGAACAACACTTATTTCATGCGTTACGAAAGTAGCTGTAAGCAACTTATTAATTCAGGCATGTGGGGCAATAACGAAATCGAAACTAATACTAAATTAGAAGATAACGGATTTGTGTAATATTAGTTTGACATTTTAAAAAACTGCCGTATCCTAAGGATGCAAACATTGCCAATGCTGAGAACAACCTCCTTAGGAGTTAATAATGGCATACTATGAAACGATTAATGTCGTAGCCAACGACACTAAGCCAGAAATAAATCTTACCTTAAAAGATTCCGCTACCGCTGCATCCGGTCAAACCCTTGATCCAGACGATTCTAGTACCTGGGCTATAATTGATATTTCAGATCCTACTATACGAGTAAAATTTCGCGCTCTTGGTACGAGTAGTGTTCTTGATACTATGACTTGCGTTAAAGTTGCGCCTACAACTGACGGAAAATGTTACATGCCCTGGAATTCAGGTACTCTTGCTGTTTCAGCTGGGACTTATGAAGGTGAAATAGAATTAACTTATACTGATGGATCAATATTGACTTTGTTTGATAGATTGAAGTTTAAAGTGAGGGATGACTTTTAATGATTAAAGTTGTTGTTTCTTACGTTAAAGCAGCTGTTGATATTGTTTTAGATTACAACAGCAAGAATAAAAGATTTGGAGAGGATGCTAGTGAATCAGTAACGGCTAGCGATACTCCTCAGATTGAAGCAGCTTATATTAGAAGTGCAGAGGATTCAGTAACAGTTGCAGAACAAATTATACTGAATACTCAATTTAACTTAGAATTTACGGAGACATTATCTAGCTCTGATACATTTAATGGTTGGGATCTTGGCAAAGGAATCGATGATTCTATTACTACAGGTGATACTCCAGGAATTGGAGCAATACATAAAGTTAACCCGACTGATACTGTAACAACAGGAGACACTCCGGGTATTGGAGCTATTCATGTTGTATCGCAATCTGAACTTGTAACAGTTTCTGATGCTAAAATGATAACGCATGATGGTATGTTAAATACCAACATGATCAATACTCGCTTAATAGCAGATGGCGATACAGACGTAACAGGAACAAATATTACGATTACGTAACTAACAACTAAGGAATCTATTATGGACAAGAATGATACAGTGGCGCTTACAGGCCAATTAACAATTTCTATTAACGGGGAAGTTGTAAAAACAGTTAAGAATCTTGTTGTTACTGCTGGTAAGAACTGGGTTGCAGCTAGAATGGGGGCTGCTTCTGCTAGTGTGATGACACATATGGCAATTGGAACTGGAACTACGGCTGCAGCTGCTGGTCAAACTGCGTTGACTACTGAAGCGGCTAGAGTAGCATTAACAACTTCTGGGGGCTCAGTATCTAATAACGTAATTACATATGCAGCTACTATTCCTGCAGATACCCCAAATGTAACTGCTCCAGCTACTGCAGCAATTACAGAAGCAGGCGTATTTAATGCTAATTCAGCAGGAACAATGCTATGCCGTACTGTTTTTTCTGCAGTTAATAAAGGTGAATTAGATACTATGACAATCAGCTGGGATGTAACTATTTCTTAGGAGATGACTAATGGCAGTTAAATATTCTAATAATGCATATTCAACATTAAGTGCTGCTATTACTAATACCGCTACGTCCATCTCTGTAGCTAGCGCCTCGCTATTTCCTACTCTAGGCGGTAGTGACCACATGTACCTAACGATTATTGGTACTCATTATAGTGAAATTGTTAAAGTAACTAGCGTATCTGGCACTACTCTTACAGTTGTACGTGGCCAGGATGGTACTACTGGTACAGCTGCAGCTAGTGGGGATAGAGTTGAGCTTCGAATTACTACAGCTATGTTACAAGATGCATTTGCTGAATCTAATAATGATGTATTTAAAACAATAGCTGTTAGTGGTCAATCAGATATAGTTGCAGATGCTTCTACAGATACTCTTACAATTGTAGGTAGTGGGGGTACTTCAGTAACTACTAATGCTGGGACAGACACGTTAACTATTTCTAGTACAACTGTACCTGAAAATATATTTAAAACAATTGCCGTTTCTGGGCAATCAGATATTGTTGCGGATGCTTCAACAGATACGTTAACTTTAGTTGGTAGTGGCGGAACAACAATTACAACAAATGCGGGCACTGATACACTAACAATAGATACACCGGCAGCAGGCGTGTCAGCAGGTTTCGCTATTGCAATGTCGATTGCCCTTTAGGAGAATAAAATGGCTCAAAATTTTAGACGAGCAACATCAAATAATATAGGTACTGGTGCTGCTACTACAGTATTTTCACCTTCAACTTACGATACTATTGTAGGTATTCGGGTAGCCAATATTGCTGCTACAGCAATTAGTGTTGGAGTATTTATCAATGATGGAACAGATGATATATACATCTGTAAATCAGCGCCAATTCCTAATGGATCATCAATTGAATTTATTGATTCAGGTAGCAAAATTGTAGTGCATAATGGCGATACCCTTAAAGTGGAATGTGATACTGCAGCAGGTTGTGACGTATGGGTAAGTTACGTTAAAGAAATTAGCACTTAAGGAGTTAAGATGGCTTATATAGGAAATACACCTGCAGAGAACTACGTTAGTATTGCTGCCCAGCACTTTACAGTGTCAGCAACGACTAGTTATTCATTGAATAGAAGTGTGACTAATGAGAATGAAATAGCATTATTTATTAATAATGTTAGACAGCAACCAGGAAGTAGCTATTCCTATACAGCTTCTGGAACTACTCTTACATTATCAGCAGCTACTGCGGCTACGGATACAATGTATTGCGTCTTCTTAGGTAAATCCGTAGGTACTATAGCTCCGCCTGAGGGATCAGTGGGAACTGCTACTTTAGCTACAGGAGCAGTTACAGCTGATAAAATAGCAGATGGAACAGTAGTAGCTGCGGAGATAGCAGATGGAGCTGTAACTGATGCAAAAATTTCAGCAGTAGCAACTAGTAAATTAACCGGCACAGTTACTAATGCCCAGATCGCTGATTTAGATGCGGCTAAATTAACTGGGACAGTAGCAGATGCAAGATTTCCAGCAACACTTCCAGCTTCTAGCGGTGCAAATTTAACTGGGCTTACCGCAGGAAATATAACAGGAGTTATTCCTGCTGCAAACTTAGGAACTGGAACTGCTAATGCTACTACATTCCTAAATGGTAGTGGAGCTTATTCAGAAGCGGGTGGTGGAGCATTAACATACATATCAACTGTAACTGCTTCATCTTCTACATCGTTAAATATAGCTTTAACTAGCACCTATGATTCATATGTATTTTCTTTTATAAATGTTGTCCCTGCCACAGACAGTGCAATATTTTGGATGCGACTAAGTAACGACAGTGGTTCAACATTTGAAAGCACAGGGTACAAGCACGGAAGCGTTTATGCACAAGGCAACGCTGCCCCTGTTGAAAATGTACAAGATGCTGGTGGCAACGATGCAGAATGGCAATTAACTGGGGCAGTTGATAGCACTGTTGGGATCAATGGGGAGTGCCGTATTTTTGACCATTCTTCTTCTGGTCTAACTTTCTTGACGCATCAAATAGTCCACGACTCTGCGTTTGCAGGACTTGGTGGGATGTATGGGCATGGTGGCTGTATCTACATTACATCTGAGGTAGTGAATGGTATCCAGTTTCTTTTCTCAACGGGTAATGTTGCCAGCGGTAAAATACACGTATATGGAATCAAAAATTCATAAGAAATAAATTATGGCAAATTTAACAGAGGACACTTTGCAATTAATTTATAAAAAGTTAGATGAAATCCTTACGGCTATCACTAAATATCAGTCTAATTCTGATAATCCTGAAGTAAAGCCTATCACTCAGAAGCAATTTAATGATGCAATGGATGAAGTAATGAAATTGGTAAATAAAAAAGGATAAGACATGGCAACCAGTAAAATAAAATCAGACTCAGTAGATACTTTAGCAGGTACTAAATTAACAGGTATTGTTACTGCAAAAGGAGATGGGTCGTCTGCAGATGGTAAGATTACTCTTAATTGCAGTCAGAATAGTCATGGTGTATCTATTCAATCTCCTCCGCATAGTGCAGCTGCTAGTTATACTTTAACGTTACCAGTTAATGATGGTAATAATGATGAAGCATTAAAGACTAATGGATCTGGGGTATTGAGTTGGGGACAAGCAGGAGGACCTTCTTTAGGGACTAATGCAATTATTAGAACTAACGGAAAAACTATTTCTGAGAATATAACATTTGCTGGTACAGAAAATGGTATGAGTGCGGGCCCTGTAACGATTAACTCAGGGTACACTGTAACGGTAACTAGCGGTTCTACATGGACCATCGTTTAAGGAATAAATTATGGCATCAACGATTAAAGTAGACACTATAACAACACCAGATGGTACTGGGAATATTTCAGTAGATCGTCCTTTATCTGGATCAGGAGCTGGATTAACAAGCTTACCAGCCGCTAATATATCAGGCGTAATTCCTTCTGCTAATTTAGGAACAGGTACTGCCAATGCAAGTACATTTTTAAATGGCAGTGGTGCGTATTCAGAGGCGGGTGGTGGGAGCTTAGAACTTATTCAAACTATTGTAGCTAATAATTCTAGCTCTTTAGATTTTACTACTTTTTCTTCAAATACACAGTATGACATTTATTTAGTTACAGTTGCCAATATATATGGAAACAATAATGGACCGAATGTAAGTTGGAGAGGTGGGGCTGGTTCATTTATTACGACTGGAGTTTATCGTTATCATAATGCAGAAATATTTACAGGCAATAGTAGTTTTAGTGGTCAAGGTGCTAATGGACTCAACCAAGGTAGAATTGTTGCAAATTTAGGAAATGATGAAACGGACGCAATGCAAGCAGATATTTGGATAGCAGGAATGAATAGTTCTGGTCGAGTTATGAAGGTACACGGAAATTATCATTGTATACAAACTGGGGCTGATGGTATAGGTGGTTTTTTTATGGGGCAATTAATTAGTCAAGGAGCCGCAACGTATGATCGTTTTCAAATATTTCCTTCTGCTGGTACTTTTACTAGTGGTAGGGCCACGTTATATGGGTTTAAACATACTTAAGGATAAATTATGAGTGAACTAGTAACTAATAAAATTACACCAGGAACAGGGTCTTCTGATACTGTCACCCTTGGAGACTCAGGAGATACCTTTAGTATTCCAAGTGGTGCAACAATAGCTAATAGTGGAACAGCTACTGGATTCTTACCTGCTGCAGGTACTAGTGGAAATGTATTAACAAGTGATGGAACTAATTGGGCTAGTGCTGCTGGTGGAGGAGCTTGGAATATTATAGGTACGAATGAATTTTCATCGACAACCTCTGTCACAATTACTGGGCTTGATTCAACCTATGACACCTACGCCATTGCCCTTTCCAATTGTACAATTGCAACAGACCATAACAACATTGGGATACGATTAGGCGACTCATCAGGGATAGATTCAGGAACGGCAGATTATTCCTTTCATACTAGCATTGGTGATTCTGGGTCAACCTCTTATGTTGGAATAGCAGATGCTGATACTGATTACATATTTTATAACAATTCGATGGGGAACGCTACAGGAGAAGGTGCTGGGTTGATGATATATTTGCACAGACCCGGTGATGGTGCGATCTTTCCGTTAATTTCGGGGACTCATGTGACGGTCAGGAACAATGGCACGACATCAGGTGGGGCTGTAACGGGACAAAGATTATCCGTGATAACAGTAGATAGAGTTAATCTGTATGAACGTGGGGGAGCAAATATGTCAGGTAGGCTAACAGTCTATGGAATCGCACACGCATAAGGAGTAAATCAATAATGTGGATGACAGTTAATAAAGTGGTTGACGGTAAATGTGTGAAATATGACACATACGAAACAGAGGCCGAAGCTGATGCAAGGGTTACTGAGCTTCATAATTTGGGCCTTACTGAAGCTTACAAGGTTGATATAGAAAAAAATAAATCCTCTGCTGGGTTATCGCCAATAGCTCGACCTGCTTATGTCACTTGCGATGCAGATGCGAAGACCGTTACTTTTGACAATGATGGCATTGGTAAGGAACTAGCCAAGGAGGAAATGGATATATTAGTGAGAGGAAAGCGGAATGCTCTGTTAGCAGATAGTGACACAGAAGTATTACCAGACCGATGGGCTAGTATGAGTGGAGCGAAACAGACTGAATGGACTAATTACAGACAGGCTCTAAGAGATATGCCAGCGAACACCGCTGATCCGAAAAATCCCACATGGCCTGACCAACCAAAAGGATAAATTATGCCTATTACAATAAATGGAGATGGAACAATAACAGGAATTAGTACGGGTGGATTACCTGATGGAAGTATAGCTACTGCTGATATAGCTGATGACGCTGTAACGCTTGCTAAATTAAGTACAACTGGGACTCCTGGTGCTGGAAATTTCTTAAGAGGCGATAATAGTTGGCAAGCAGCTGGTGGTGCATGGAATGTAGTTAATAGTGTAAATATAACAAGTGCAGTTACTAGCGTTACTATAACAGGTATTGATACTACATACGATGTTTACTGCTTACAGTGGTCTAATTTTAAGCCCGCAAATGATAATACAGCTCTCTCTATGCAAGTGGGAACTAGTAGTGCTATTAGTACCGGATCTAGTGATTATGAAGGTTCTTCTTGGGGAAATCGCTCTACATCACATAATTCTATTTTAGGTTACGCACATACGGTAGAAGCTATCGTAATTGATCCGTATCCTTATAGCGGAATAGGTAATAATGCAACTGGCCCTGGTTCTTCTGGGCAGTGTTATATTTATCACCCAAGAAGTAGTGATGCATATGCTCATTTTCAATTTCAATCTATGCATCTATCTAATACTCCAGACTCTTATGGAATAACTGGTTGGTATTTCCGGACTGCTATTGAAGCTATAGATCGATTACATTTTACACTTAATGGCAACACCAATATGAATAAAGGTAGATTCACACTTTACGGAATAGCACACGCTTAATTAAAAGGATAAAATAGTATGGCTTATATAGGTCGAAATGTTAAAACTGAAACTGCAGTTACTTATACATTTAATATTACTAGTGCTATAACTACCTTAACTGGTGCTGATAATGCTGGTAAGACGTTAGCTTACACTGCTCCATTTGTAGATGTATATTTGAATGGAGTAAGAATGTCTGGTGCTGATATTACAGTTACTAGCGGAACAAGTATTGTATTCGGAAGTGCACTAACTTCAGGAGATGTAGTTGATGTATCGGCTTATGTAGTCTTCTCAGTAGCTAACGTAACTACAGATGTGCTAACTACTGGAACCTTAGCTAGTGACAGATTACCTGTTGTTCCAGCTACTAAAGGCGGTACAGGACTTAGTTCATTAGGAGCTGCTAATACAATTCTTAAAGTTAATTCAGGAGGAAATGCTCTTGAATATGGTACAGATCTAACTAACTCTCCAGAAGTATATGGATTTAGTGTAGATGCTACAGGTAATTTAATCGTAACCACTACTAATAAAGGTGCAGATAGCATTAGCGAAGCTACCTACGCTACATTTGACGATGTTATTTATGGTAGTTCAGGAATGACCTGGTCACTCGTAGGAACACTATTAAGGTGCACAATTTAAGGATATAACATGGCAACCATAGACTTAGGTAAAATTAGATTTAACTGGCAAGGGGCATATAACAATAGCACGGCTTATGTGGTTAATGACGTTGTTAGCTCAGGCGGTAATTCGTATATATGTAAACTTGCAAGCACAGGTAACGCTGTTTCCAATGGAACATATTGGGATTTGATGAGTCAAGCAGGAACTAACGGAACTAATGGTACAGATGTTGGTACAGTTATCACTACGCAAGGTGATATTCTTTATAGAGATGGAAGTGGTTTGCAGAGACTCGCCAAAGGCACAGCTTCACAGCAGTTAGCAATGAATTCATCTGCTAATGCCCCTGAGTGGATTACGGCAGGGGGAGGTGGAGCATGGAATATGATTAATACAGCAGTTGCAAGTAACTCTACAACGGTAACAGTAACAGGGATTGATGCCACTTATACGACTTACGCTATTGTAGTTAGTGATTTTCTTTCAACTTCGGATAATAATTCTTTTGATATAAGAGTAGGAGATAGTAGTAGTATAAAAACAAGTGGGTATAGTTGGAGAACTCTAACTTTAAAGCATAGTGTAAATGGGTATCACTCAAGATATTCTAGTAATGATTCAGCGATGTCTCTTTATGGAGAAGATGGCGTAGGAATAAATAGCGGAGAAGGATACGGTGGAGCAGTTATCTATTTACATAATGCACGATCTTCAACTTCTTGGCCTTCTTTTAGTGGCACTGGTACTTATGTAGATCATAACCCAGTTGGTAACGGTTTTATATTTTCAGGAACTTATAAATCTGTTCTTACTGGGATAGACAGAATACAATTTATGTCGGGTGCAGGTAATCAATATAGTATGCCTAGTGGAAGACTAACTCTTTATGGGGTTTCACACGCTTAATTAAAAGGATAAACTATGAGTACATTAAATTTAGGAAAGATTCGCTTCAACTGGACAGGGGCTTACAATAACTCTACAGCCTATGTCGCTAATGATGTCGTGAGTAGTGGTGGCAATAGCTATATCTGTAAGCTTGCAAGCACTGGTAATGCCGTTAGTAACGGGACGTATTGGGATTTGATGTCTCAGGCAGGAACAAATGGCACTAATGGGACTGATTTGGGTACAGTTTTAACGACTCAGGGTGATATTGTATTCAGAGATGGCAGTGGTTTACAACGACTCGCCAAAGGTACAGCTTCGCAAGTTTTAGCAATTAACAGTGGGGCTACTGCACCTGAATGGGTTGCCGCTGCGGGGGGTGCATCTGAACGATTAACAGGGGGAACTTTTGCTGCTGCATCTGCAGCAGATATAACTCATGCAAAGTTTGACATGGATATTGCTAACGATACTGAATACAGTGGTTATAGATTATGGGCTTCTTGGGAAACTAATAATAATGCTGTTAAATATCAAATAAAAGCAAGTCAAGATAGTGGATCAAGTTGGGCAAGTTCAAATTATAGTCTTAATTGTAATGGAAGAAAAGGTGGTGGTGATACTTTTGATAGTCAAAGTAGCGATAGTCGTTGGGATTTAATGGGTATAACGAGTGATAATAATCCAAGTTCTAGGATGCATATGACTCTTGATATGATTAAATGTAGAGATGAATCAGCAAATAATTTTTGCGGGATATTAACTTATGCTTGGCATGTAGGAGTTAATGGGGACTCTGCAACAGGAACAATGTGTTTACGACAAACTATGTCTGATTTAGATGGTTTGCGGTTGCAAGCAGCAAGTGGCACAATTGATGGATGTTGGGATTTATACGGTATTAAATCTTCATAAAGGATAAAACATGACACTCGCAAGAGATTTAGCAAATATAATAAGTGGTGGCTTTACAGCAAGTGATATACCTGCTAATCCAGTTAGAGATGCCTATGGATTCAGTAAAAATGCTTCTGGACAACTTATTATTACCCATACTAATGATGGAGCTGATAATATAAGTAAAGCTGATCATGCTAGCTTTGATGACATGGTTTTTGCTCCAGAAGGTATTACCTGGTCTATATCAGGAACTGATTTAATAGCTACAATTTAAGGATAAGTTATGGCAAACAAAAAAGCATCAGTAGATACCGTAAGAACTGGTATAGAAGAAATTACGACACAGGGAGACTTGCTTTATAGAGGGGCTTCTGATTTAGAAAGGTTGCCTAAAGGTACTTCTGGTCAAACTTTAACAATGGGCAGTAGTAATGAGCCTGAATGGGTAACTGTTGCTGATGAACTTCCTACGGCTGGAAGTTCTGGAAATGTTTTAACAAGTACAGGTTCAGCATGGGCAAGTACGGCTCCTGCAAGTTCAGGGTTTACTGTTTTAGGAGCTAAAATTGCAACTACTTCTGGAGCTAACGTAGATGTTACAGGTATTCCAGCAGGGGTTACTATGGTTGTAATTGGTTTTATGGGAGTCTCTCTTGCTAGTGCTGGTGTTAGTTTAAACGTACAATTAGGAACTGCATCTGGACTAGTGGGTAGTGGTTATATGAGTGGTACGGCACGAACAAGAGCTTCTAATCATCCTGAATCTTGGGATAGTACAAGTGCTTTTCTTGTGGCTGGTCATTCTTCATCAAATAGTTTTACTTGGAATGGAAGTATGATTTTAACAAAAATGGACACTACTGGCACAGATGCATGGGTATCATCTCACAGTATGTATATGCATACATCTGAAGAAACTTATGGTGGTGGTTCTATTGCAGATTTGGGGGGTACTTTGACTCAACTACGTTTACGAGGTGGTGGTATCGCATTTGATGCTGGTCATGTTAATTTTACTTATTTATAGGAACAAAATATGTATTTATCCATTGTAGAGGTAACGGACGATAAAAAATTAGCAAAGTATCAGCCTTGTAAAACAGAAGCAGAGGCACTGGCACACACAGAAAAGTATGGTGGCTTTGTTGTAAAAGATATCGGTGGTAATCAGGATTTTTGGATTGTTGATAAAGATAAAAAAACAATCACTCAAGACACCGCAACAGAAAATAGTGTGACTGCTAGAAAAAACATAATGAATGAAATTCAACGACTAGAGGAACTCATTACTTCTCGAAGATTAAGGGATGCAATCGCTGGTACTGATGATGGTTGGCTAGCAAATCAGGAAAAACTAATTGCAGTAGAGCGAGGTAAACTATAATGGCAAACACTACAGGAACATTAACACAAGCTCAACTTGATGCAGTCAACAATGGGCTAGGCTCTATTGGGGTAGAAGGTGACCTATTTTATAGAGATGCTACAGGACTGCAGAAGTTAGCTAAGGGTACATCTGGTCAGACCTTGAAAATGGGTGGGAGTAATGCCCCTGAGTGGGTAACAGTAGCTGCTCCAGAATCTTCCTATTTAAAACTAATAAATAGTGCAGAAGCAAATAGCTCTTCATCTGTTGAGATCACAGGCATGACAACAACATACGATAGCTATCTTCTTATAATCAGTCGGTTGATTCATGGCAATGATAACTCTCAGTGCTCATTACAGTTTTCAACATCAGGTGGGTATATATCGGGAGGTTATATTTCATATCACGGGTCTACAGTAACCTCGGCAGCTGAAAGTTATGCCTCTAATAGAAATAGTGGAATTGGAAGTTTTCCTATACCTTTTCATTCTGCTGGTAATGTTAGTGGTGAAGCAATCACAGCGAGTCTTTGGATTCACAACGCAACTTCCAATCTTGCATTTCCAATGATATCAGGGACACAGGCTTATATGGACCCTTCAGGTAATGCAAAGGGTGGGCATTGTTTTGGATCTTTTGAAGCCAAGCACGTATTAACAGCATTAAAAGTTGTACCTGATGCTGGAACAATCACAAGTGGGAGAGTTTCTTTATACGGATTAGCTCATGCATAAACAACTAAAAGGAAAACACTATGGCAACAATTAACTTAGGCGCAATAAAATTTAATTGGAAAGGTGCCTATAACTCCGGTACTGCATATGTTATTGACGATGTTGTTAGTTCTGGGGGAAGTAGTTATATTTGTGTAGCCAGTAGTATAGGCAATGCTGTTAGTGATACGTCCTATTGGGCGGTAATGGCTCAAGCAGGTACGGACATTGGAACAACATTAACTACCCAAGGCGATGTTTTATATAGAGATGGAAGCGGATTACAAAGATTAGCTAAAGGTACATCTTCACAAACACTGGCTATGAATAGTGGTGCTACAGCGCCCGAATGGGTTGATCCAGCTAGTGGGGCATGGGCTGTAAAATCAAGTGGTTCTGTATCAGATGTTGCATCGCTCAATATTACAGGATTGACTAAAACTACACAGATAATTCTTAGTAATACTGTTCCTGCAACTGATGGGACGATTATAACTTCTCGCATTAGTCAAGATAATGGATCGTCTTGGATAACTAGCGGTTATCGATATGATTTACAGTGGGCTAGAGATAATGCTAATACTGTGAATGATTCTGGAAGTGGTGGTACAGGCGCAACATATATCAGAATGGGTATGTTAACTGGTAACGCAGGTGGAGAGAATGAATCAATCACTTATACAATTTATTCACCTGCAAATACTTCAAAACATACAACAATGACATTTCAAGGTTCAATTATAGAATCAGATGCCGCTTCATTATGTGTAAGTGTAACTGGTTCTGCATATTATCAAGGATCTACAGCCGCAATTAATGGAATTCAATTTTTATACACTACTGGAAACATTAGTGCAGACTATATCGTATTAGAATTAAATTAAATAACTAAAAGGAAAATAATATGGCAACAGTCAATCTTGGAGCAATTAAGTTTAACTGGCAGGGAGCGTATAATAACTCTACGTCTTATGTTGCCGATGATGTAGTTAGTTCTGGCGGTAACAGTTATGTATGTATCTTAGCTAGCACAGGTAATGCTGTAAGTAATACTACTTACTGGTCGTTAATGGCACAGGCTGGGACAAATGGAACTGATCTTACTAGCACCCTTACAGCACAGGGGGACATTGTTTATAGAGATGGAAGTGGTTTGCAAAAATTGGCTAAACCAGCTTCGGACAAGTTTTTAAAAAATACTTCTGGTGGGGTTTTAAGTTGGGATGATGCTGGTGGTGGGGCATGGAATTTAATCGGCACAGGCACTGCAAGCAATTCAGCGTCTCTCGATATTACTGGTTTATCAGCAACGTATACAACTTATGCTTTAATTATGAGTAATATTCGACCCGCAACCAATCAAGCATGGTTGTATTTACGTATAGGTGATTCAAATGGCTTTGCAAGTGGAGCTGGAACATACGAAGGCCATAATTGTACTGTCAAAACTAATAGTGCGAGTTACTCTGGTAGAACTTATTCAGATACCCAATTTTATATTTGTGAAGATATAGGCAACGCAACAGAAAAAAGTGCCAATGTAACTGCATATTTAAACTGTCGTGGCGCTACTGAAAGACCTAGTATTAACGGAACTTCACAATGTATGAATGCTGGGGGTGATGGGATGGGCGGTTCTATAATGGGTGAATATGCATCTGCTATGGCAAATTTAGATCGTGTTCAAGTCTTTATGAATACTGGAAATATAACTAGTGGTACTTTTTCAGTATATGGCATTTCAAAAACGTAATTAAAGAATCTTAATAATTTTTAACAACAACTAAAAAGGAAGATTATTATGCCTAGATTTAAAAATGTAGATGGAGTAAATGTTCAATTTACAGCTGCTGAAGAAGCTGCTAGAGATGCGGAAGAGAAAGCTTGGGCTGATGAAGCACCATCAAGAGAGATGGCTCAGATTCGTCAACGTAGAGATACGTTGTTGAGAGAGACAGATCATTTTGGCCTTGGTGATGTAACGATGAGTGCTGCTATGAAGACTTATCGTCAAGCTTTACGTGATTATCCAGCTAGTAATACAACTTATTCTGCTGATGAAAAAGATTGGCCTACTAAGCCTTAGTGGATATTCAAAATACATTAGAAACTCCTGCATTCCAGGGGCTAAATCAATCCGCTATACTTCCTCCTGCGTCAGGAGGAGCAACTGAACCTCAAGTTATAGGAGAGGTATCAATTGCTACGCCAGATAATTTAGCTCCTGTAGAAGCAGGTAAAGGTAGTATTACAGATATATATGCATTTATATGAGGGTATAATGAAAAAATATATTGTCTTCGTGGCAACCATACTTCTTTTAACTGCTTGTTGGATTCCTAAAACATGAAGGCGGTTCTGAATGGAAGGACTATTACATGACGCATGGGTACTATTTGTTGGAATTGGCTCCTGGATGGTTAACAAATTAACTGGTAAATTAGATTCATTAGAAAAAGATAAAGCAGATGCAGGACAGATGCATGATGCAATTAAAGGTTTAAGTAACAATGTACATGAAATAGAGAAGAAACTTGATAGTTTAGGTCTAACAGCAATTGGGCGTTCTGAGTTTAAATCAGATATAACATCTTTACATTTACGAATTAATGATATCGAAAAAAGAAAGTCTGATAAGATACAGAAAGTAGATGTGAAGATGCGAACAGAAAACGGAGAGCACTAGTGGATAAGCTAAATGAAATGTTAATTGGTGCTTTAGCCGTTGTAGGTGGATTCATTACTAAGCGTGTTTTTAACAACCATGATTCTTTAAGCGAACGGGTTGCTAATATAGAGAAAGATCTTCTTACTAAAGAAGATATCAGTCATTTAGAACGTAATGTTGAAATGATTGTTTCTCATCTTATTAAAAAAGGAGATACACCATGATTCAAGCAATTATTGGTTTTATCGACAAAGCAATGCCAGGGCAAAAAACTTATGCCTTAATGCTAATTGGAATAGGTATGATGGTTTGTCAAATGCTAGGTTACCATCAATTTCCTAATGAAGCTTGGGGTTTAGTAGGTATTGGTGGAGCAGCTACCTGGAAAATGGGGCAGGATCGTAAGAAAAAATAAATTGGGGGTATTATGGATATCGCTTCAATGTTTGAAGGGCAGGGGTGGTTTGAGATCGCTGGTCAGGTAGTCCTCGTATTTACTGCTATTACGGGGGCTTTACCTGACAAATTTGTACAAAAGATTCCAGTATTAAGTACTATATGGCCTATATTCAATTGGTTAGCAGGCAATGTATTTAATAATATTAACCATCCTAAAGGAATGGCTGCATCAAAAGATGTAGAGAAAGAAATAGATGAAGCTAAAGCTAAAGTTAGGGAGCGTAGTGGTATGCCTGACGTTCTTGACGGGCTGTAGTGCCAGTATACTTACAGAGTTAGTAGCTCCAGTTACTAACTTCGGTTTAGGGCTCTATAACGCAGATACTTATTACTCTAAGGAATGTGCTTGGTATGAAGAAATTAAGCTTACGCAGAGCACTAAGCAATGGCTTTCAGATAGTAAGCCGCCTGAAGGGGTAGTTAAGGACTTAGCTAAAGTAGCTAGAAATAACGATATTTACCGAGAAGTATGTGATCCTAAAGACAATAAAGACGAAAACTGATGGCAACCAAGAAAAATTGGATACAAAAAGCTATTAAGAAGCCTGGATCTTTAAGAAAGACGTTAGGAACACCTAAAGGTAAAAAGATCCCAGCAAAAACATTAGCAGCTGCTGCTAAGAAGAAAGGCGTTACAGGACAACGTGCTAGATTAGCACAAACTCTTAAAACATTCAGGAGAAAGTAACATTCTTATGGGATACGGTCCTAGAGTAAGGAAACCTAAAAAGAAGAAAAAGCCTGTAAAATAACAGGAGATTACATGTTACGCTTCTATTTTATGATTCTAATTATAATAGCTTTTTTGATTTATATGGCAATGGCTTATTGCCCTCCTACTGGTTTAATAAGTTATTTACATTGCTAAGAATATAACCAAACTACCCTAGGGCTTTTGTTCGGATCTACATCGACATGTATAAAAGTCTTAGCTATTCCTACCCGGTCAAAGACCTCCATAGCCGCTTTTAGTAGCTCATACCTTTCTGCAGATCCTGAGTAACCTAGGTCTGCAGCCCACCCATCTACATGGCTAGATGTTGGTTTAGCTTTCGTATTAGCATTATGCTGCGCACATCTAATCCCGCTATTTATCCGTATAGGGCGTTTTATTAGATCTCTTACTAATTGAACCTTAACTGCTAAATCGTCCTTAATATCGTCTTTACCGCAGCCGCATTTACATTCAAATTCTACTCTATTGAAGTTAGCTGTTAAATCACCCATAACTACTCCTTATATTTATGATTAGAACGTCTTCGTTCATACGGCTCATCCCAGCGAACATATCCCCTGGATTGAGATTTTTTACGTCTATCCATAAGTCCAAGTATATCAAGGACTTGTCTAAATAGTTTGGCTAGACGCTTTATTAAGTTCATCCTGGTATCTCTGTGTTATCTTCTTTAGCTCTTTTAATCGTCTTTCACATGCACGTACCTGTTGAGTAAGTGTCTTTAATTTAGGTATGTTTCTATGAATTATTTTACAATTTTTGCAACTGACATGTATCCACTGGTAAGCAACAAGGGCCCTTTTAAAATCCTTAGCTTTACAGATAGCTTCACCAGTTTTAACATTTATCTTGTGAATCCTCATTACTTGATCCCATCTTAGGATATATATAAGTTCTACGAAGGTTTAATTTTCCAGTTTCATGTGGGAATTTATTCCAATGAGTTTCAGATAATTGATCAGGGTATATAGTCTCTACGTACTCCAATTCTCCAAATTCATTAGGTCTATAAATTTTAACTGGATAAATAATCATTAGGCGTAAGGATCCCCTTTATTTACCTTAGCTTTAAATTTATTTGAAGCTTTAAATGTAGTAACTCTACGGGCTGATATTACAGCATCTTCGCCAGTTTTAGGATTACGACCTATTCGCTCTCTTTTATTTAAAACATGAAAAGATCCAAATCCTCTAAGAGTTACAATTCCATCACTAGTAAGACCACGCTTAAGTTCATTAAGAACACTTTCAACAACAACTGTAGCTTTTCTGACAGGAATATCAAGTACATTTGCAACGTCTTGGCTTATAGTAGATTTCATTTTAGTTCCTTATAATTTATAATTGATAACATTGCATTACTATATCCCTTAATGATAGACTATTCAATACTATGGATACTGATACTTTTAAATTTACAGATAATGAATTTTTAGACATCATTAATAGGATACTAAAAAGCGATACTCCTATCGGCGATAAGTTTATTCCAATTACTGATATGAACGATAGCTTTAATGTACGAGATTTAGATAGCCTAAGTACTATGATGTTTTTTATATGGGTTTGTGAATTTTTTGGGATTGAAGAAAAAACATTCCAAAAGCTTTCTGACCAACCAAACTTTAGTATTCAAACATTAAAAAATTTTGTAACTAAAGAAGCTACCCGTACATTCTCTTATGCTCAGGCTAAAGAATATAGTAAGCATTGTTTTGATGCTAAAAAAGATAGGGATTAATGCTCTTAACTCACACGAATTCAATATATTCCGAAGATTTAACACTATTAGAAGATATTCCGTATCCTCAATATGTTCATCAAATTGGAGATGGAGGAGGGTTAGTTGTTAAAAAAGGCATTAAATTAGTTACAGGGGAACTGGTTAATTATGTGCTTAACGGGTGCTATGGGGCAACACCCGGTACTGATAAATTTATCAAGCAGTTACTGCAAACTATTCCTACTTTAAAAGTAGGATTAATTGTATCTTCTGGGAGTGCATCTTGGACTGGGTATACTTCAGTTGTTCCTAAAACAGATAACTACCCTTCTTATAAAGTAGTACCGATGGCAGTTACTCAAGTATACGCGGGTTACTTAGCTAGCCAATTAGGGTATTTTGATTACATATCAACAGATAGTGTTAGTTGTATTAGTGGGCATTCTGCCTGGTATACTGCGTATAATATGTTAAGCTTAAAGCGGTTAGATGCAGTAGTAGTTGTAGCTGTAGATAATGGTATTTCAGAGGAGTATCTGCATGTATTTGGAGAACATAAACTAAGTAAATTAGTTGATGAGGAAGATAACCCAGATATTATAAAATTCCATCTAGGACAAGGATGTAATATCTCAGTATTTGAGAACGAGGAATGTAATAAACGAACTAATAACAATGTCTTAGCTACAATTAAAGATATGCACATAGCAGCAGAATATCATGCATCTCCGTTAGGTATTTCTTGTACAGGTATAGGTTATGAAAAAGTTATAGATCGTGTAAATACAGATAATATCGATTTTATTAAAACACACAGCACATTTTCTGAAGATAATGAGATAGAGGATGAATTAATTAAAAAGAAGTTTGGGGATATTAAAACTATTAATTATAAATTACGCATTGGTCATACTATGGGAGTTTCCACGGCTATTGAGACAGCCATAGCTATACAAGAGGAATCAGGTAATTTCCTTAGTTTAGGGGCAGGAATGGGCAATGTATACTCTTCTGCAGTAGTGGAGATAAAATGATATTTACACATGTCAGTTTAATCCAAGAAGGTGAAGCAGCCTTATTTTATAGATTTGATAGAAAATTGAAGGGCTATATGATAGCAGGCGTTATAATTTCAGATACTATGGAAGCAAAGTTAGAATTTGTTAAAGTATGGAAGTATTTTGTATCAGAGATAGTACAGAAGGACGATATATACGCATCTATCCCGCTAGGAACTACGAATTCTATGTTTACTAATTATACTAGTTATTATGATACTATAGAAGGTCGTAAGCTATATAAGGTTGATAACTATCTAAAAAAGCAATATAGTAGTTATGAGAAACATTTAGAAAGAGCCGGGAGTAAGGAATGAGTGATACAAACATAGATGATGTTATAGATCACATAGAAACTGATGCATCTACTTTAGTAGATTGGAAAAATCCCCCTAGTCTTTCAGAACTCAAGGCAGATTTTGAATCCGCTCAAGTAGCTCACGATGTTCATGTTCAAGAAGTAGATAATTGGCTTAAAGTCCTTAACGGAGAACAAGCCATTAATAATAAAAAAGGGCGTTCTAAACTAGTTCCTAAGTTAGCTCGAAGACAAGCAGAATGGAGGTATGCCGCTTTGTCTGAGCCTTTTCTTTCTACAGATGATTTGTTTAATACCTCTCCACAGACATTTGAAGATAAAGAATTTGCAGTACAAAACGGCATGCTTCTGAATTATCAGCTTAACTGTCGTATGGATAAGGTTAAGTTTATCGATGAGTATATAAGAACAGCTGTAGATGAAGGTACTGTTGTAGTACGAGTTGGTTGGGAGTTTGAAGAAGATAAGCGTAAAGTATGGCAGGATGTAATGGAAACTCAACCAGCAGTAGATCCCAATACAGGACAACCTGTTATGGATCCTCAAACTGGGCAGCCAGTAATGCAAGAAGTAAAAGTAGGACAAAAAGCAAGTACTAAAACCATTACTGTTAAAAATCAACCTATACTAACAGTTTGTGATTATAATAATATAATATTAGACCCGACTTGTGAGGGGGACATAGAGAAAGCAAATTTTGCTGTTTATAGTTTTGAGACCTCTTTATCTGAGCTTAAAAAAGATGGGCGGTATACAAATCTGGATGATATTAACTTCGAAAGTGCTTCTGTATTAGCTGAACCAGATCATGCTGTTAATTCAGATGATACTTCCTTTACATTTAAAGATAAGGCACGTAAGAAAGTAATTGCCAGGGAATACTGGGGATACTGGGATATAGATGATACTGGGGAAGTTAAACCTTTTGTGGCTACGTGGGTAGGTAGTACTTTCATTAGAATGGAAGAGAATCCCTATCCAGATAAGAAGATTCCTTTTGTCCTCGTTCAATACTTACCTCGCCGCAAGAACATTTATGGAGAACCAGACGCATCCCTTATAGAAGATAATCAAAAAATAGTAGGAGCTGTTACCAGAGGAATTATAGATATTATCGGGCGTAGTGCTAACGGACAGCAAGGAGTTAGAAAAGATGCATTAGATGTTACTAACGCGCGTAAGTTCGAACGTGGGGATGACTACAAATTTAATTCTAATGTTGACCCACGACAGGCATTTCATATGGAGGTATACCCGGAAATTCCTAGATCGGCTTTAGAAGTATTAAATATGCAGAACAACGATGCGGAAGCATTAACTGGAGTTAAAGCGTTTACTCAAGGTATTTCTGGGCAAGCTTTAGGCACTACGGCTACTGGAATTAGATCAGCCTTAGATGCTACGTCTAAAAGAGAACTGGGTATTTTACGCCGACTGTCTAATGGTTTAAATCAAATAGGTCGTAAGATTATTTCTATGAATGCTGAATTCTTAGATGATGAAGAAATTATTAGAATTACTAATGAAGAATTCGTGGCCATTAATAGAAATGATCTTGGAGGGAAGTATGACATTAAGCTTAATATCTCTACCGCAGAAGCTGATGAGCAGAAAGGTAGCGAGTTGGCATTTATGTTACAAACTATGGGAAATACTATGCCTCCTGAGATGAGCCAAATGATTTTGGCTGACATAGCTAAGCTACGCAAAATGCCTGATTTAGCTAAACGTATTGCTGAATACCAACCCCAACCTGACCCAATGGCTCAACAAAAAATGCAGCTTGAGATGGCATTACTAGAAGCGCAAGTAGCTAATGAAACTGCTAAAGGTCGTGAGAACGAGGTTGATGTTCAACTTAAAACTGCGAAAACTGAAACAGAGCAAGCTAAAGCAAGAAGCATGCATAGTGCTTCTGACATTAGCGATCTTGATTTCGTTGAGAAAGAATCCGGAGTCGGAGCCGCACAAAAACAAGCGGAGTCTGATCGTAAACATGCGCAGACCATGGAAGCCAAAGAGCACGATAGACTAACTAAACTAGATCAAGACGCTCTAAAATCTCTAACTAAATAAGGATTTTTATGAACGACTTAGAACAAGTGGAAATTCAAATTGAAATGGCTACCAGAATACGGAAGCTAAGAGACAACACTGCCAAGCTAATGAATGACAAGCTATGGAAAGATGTTATAGAAGAGGGCTATTTCAAGGAAGAAGCTGCAAGGTTAGTTATGGCAAAGAGTTCTTTAATGAATGCAGAACAAAAACAAGTAATAGATAATATGATATATGGAGTAGGTGCTCTTAAAAATTGGCTAGAATCTGTTATGCGGCGTGGGGCAGAAATGGATCAGGCAATTGGAGAGCATGAAACAACTCGTGAAGAACTACTAAGAGAAGAGGTATCTAAATGACCCAAACTTCTTTAGAACTATCCGATCAAGAATTTTTAGAAAAAGATCCAGCTGAGTTCTTATCTGACGAAGTTACTGAAGAGCCTACTGATGGGCAGAAGTTAGATATAGAAGAACCAGTTGAACAAATAGATGAAACAGAAGCAACTTCCTCTAGTGAGGAAGGTAGTGATGCACAAGAGCAAACTGATGTTGAAGCTACGCAAGACGAAGTAAGCCAACCAGAAGGGGATACCCAGACGGAGCAAGAAAAGTCCGCTGATAGTGATACTACAGAATCTCTTGATACTAGTGAGGAAAACTCGACTGATACAGAAGGGGATACCCAGGAAACTACAGAGTTTAATTACGAAAGTGCATATAAAAAGGTGTCTGAACCTTTCAAAGCCAATGGCGTTGAAATGCAAGTTACAGATCCTGATGATATTGTTCGTCTTATGCAAATGGGCGCTAACTATCAAAAAAAGATGTCTCAGTTAAAACCGCATCTTAAGATAGTTAAAATGCTTGAAAAGAATGAACTGCTCAATGAGAGCAAGTTGCATAATTTGATCGATTTATCTAAAAAGGATCCTAAGGCTATCGCCAAGCTTATTGAGGAGAGTGATGTAGACCCTTTAGATATCAATAAAGATGTGCCTACGGATTACACGCCTAATGATTACACTGTTACAGACAAGGAGTACAATTTAGATGCAGTGCTCGATGAGATTAAAGACACAGAAACATTTACTCGAACTATTAATACTTTAACTAAAGAATGGGATCAAGATAGCAGAATAGTTATCTCAAATTATCCAGAGATAATTAGTGTTATTAACGATCATATGAGTAGTGGTGTTTTTGATAGAGTTAACGCTAGATTACAACAAGAAAAAACGCTTGGAAAATTAAGCGGAGTTTCTGATATAGATGCGTATAAACGAATTAGCGAGCAAATGTATAAAGAAGGTCTCCTTGGTGTTAATAAAAATCAACAACAGTCGCAATCCAGTAAGCCATCTGAAGTATCAAGTAATGAGGCTAATGCTGATCGAAATAAAAAACGAAAAGCAGTAGCCCCGGTTAAGCAAACTGCTTCTAAAAAAGCTCCGAAAGAAGAGGACTTTTTAGGTCTTTCTGATGACGAATTTATGAAGAAGTATGCTGTCCGGTAGTTAACACTATTTAATACAGGACATTTATTATGGCTAACGAAAATATGTATAACGCGCCGTCTAGCACTGCTAGCGGAACCGCGTCAGATATCGGCCCTCAAGCGAGAACCGATTATTATTTTAAGAAAGCCCTTATTGCTGTTAGGGATAAAATGTATTTCATGCCTTTGGCTGATGTACGTGCTATGCCTAAGCATATGGGTAAGAAAATCAAGCAAGATGTATATGTTCCATTGCTTGACGTATTGAATACAGGTGACCAAGGGCTTGATGCTGCAGGTACAGCATTGACTGCTGGTACATGGTCTGCTTGGAATTCTTCTGGTGTTCTTCAAAATACCAACTATGCAAATAGAGCTGCTGCTCGAACTGCCGCTGGTAATACTGGTGAAGTAGCTGAGAATGACCAGAACTTGTACGGTTCTTCTAAAGATACCGGAACAATTAAATCTAAAATCCCAACTCTCCGTGAAAACGGCGGTAGAGTTAACCGCGTTGGATTCACCCGTACGCAAATTGAAGGGGAATTACTTAAGCGTGGTTTCTTTACAGAGTATACTCAGGAATCAATCGACTTCGATTCTGATGCAGAATTGTTGATGCACATTACTGAGGAAGCTCTTGTTGGTGCTAATGAGCTGACTGAAGCGGAGCTTCAGGCAGATCTTATTACTAATGCAACTGCTAACGGCACAGCTTACTACTGTTCTTCTACTAATGCTGTAACGACAGGTAGTAAATTGGACGTTGATGAGGTTGTTACTTATAGAGATTTGATGAATCTTTCTATTGCTTTGGATGATAATAAAACTCCTAAGCAAACAAAGATTATTGCTGGATCTCGAATGGTTGACACGAAAACCATTAATGGTGGTCGTGTAATGTATGTTGGTTCTGAATTGATTCCTGTTCTTCGAGCTATGACTGATCTTCACAGTCAGCCTGCTTTCGTATCTGTTGAAAAGTATGCTGATGCTGGAAATATCATGAATGGTGAAATTGGAACAGTAGATCAGTTCCGAATTGTTGTAGTTCCAGAAATGCAATATACAGAAAACGGTGGTGCATCTGCCGCTGATACTGCAGGTACTGGTGATAACGGTGCAGACATCTATCCAATGTTGGTTGTTGGTGACGGTGCTTTCACTACGATTGGTTTCCAGACTGATGGAAAAAGCGTTAAATTTACCATTAACCATAAGAAGCCTGGTAAAGAAATAGCTTCTTTGGATGATCCATACGGTGAAGTAGGGTTCTACTCCATCAAATGGTATTATGGTTTTATGGCGCTTCGCCCAGAACGTCTAGGAATTATTTGGACTGCCTTGGCAGCTGTATAAACAATAGGAATGCCACCTGAGGGCAAAGCCCTCAGGGGGCTTCTCTTTTAACTCGAGAAATGACAGTTTCTCAAAGGAGAATGAAATGGAAGTTTTAACACCAATTAGTGAACTTAGTTACGAAGAAATTAAAGCAGAATTAAAAGAGTATGGAGTTACGTTTCACCATAAAACAGGTCAAGCTAAACTAGCAGAGCTTTTAGCTGATGTAAGAAAAAATCCTGAAAGTATGGTGCAGGATTTTGATAATGAAGAAGTAGCTACAGATCGTCCTTACAAAGGCGGTAATCCTAATGCAAGTGAAGCTGCTATAGCTGCGGCTACTAAAGCAATGAAAAGAACTGGTGAGCAGGAGGCAATGAAGCTAGTTCGTATTGTAGTTACTCCTAACGATCCTCTTATGAGTGGGTATCCAGGACTTATATTTACGGTAGGAGCTTCTAGTTTAAATAATGGAAAAATGATTAAGAAATTTGTTCCATTTAATAACGAAGAAGGTTGGCATGTTCCTAATATTATTTACAATCAGATAAGACATGCTGAAATGCAGAAATTTAAAACTGTTACTCGTCCTAACGGCGAGAAAGTACTAGAACCCTATATTACGCAGAAATTTAATGTACGCGTTTTAGATCCTCTTACTAAAGAAGAGCTAGAAAGATTAGCAGCAGCTCAGGCAGCTAATCCAGCGTTTCATATAGGAGATAATTAATGGCTATTACTATTGCTAATTTAACTGCCAATGTTTCTACTGATGCTAATAATGTAGTTACGGGTACTGGCGTATTTGACGATATGATGGAGACTGTCAATGCTCATATGGCTGCACAATTTAATTTAGGAAGAATAACAGGCAGTGATTACGCAACAGTCTATCTAACAGCTATGCAGGCTACGGTCCAACAGGCCGTAGCCTACACTATAGGAATGCAGAAAGGTAACGCTGAGGAGTCGTTACTCTTTCAAAAAGAAGTAACTGAATTTGCTCAAACAGACCAATCAACTAAAACAGCTCCTAGCACTACTAGTATTATGGGTAGAGCTGCTGCCTTATCTGCTGAACAAGCTAAAGGCTTTAAATGGAATGCAGATCAAAAATACCTTAAAACTATATTAGATGCATGGAGCATTAACATTTCTACTGCAGGAGTAGCGGCTACTGGTGTTACTGCTATTAATGAAACCGGAACGGGTAACATCAACACCCAGATATCTAACGCCGAACCTACGGGGTAAACCATGGGTTTTGTTGCTAGTATTTTTACGGCAATCGTAGATGTCGTTGTTGCTATAGTTGAAGTTGTTGTACAGATAGTTGAAATGGTAGTTATGTTAGTCATGGTGCTTCTTGGCTATGACGGAGGAAGTACTCAGATTGTTGAGTACTTTGAAGTACATAACGTTCCATTGTTTGATGATGTAGATAATAAGAATCCCCTCCTTAATTCTCTTCTCCAGAGCATCATAGAAGAACAAGATGTTACTAGTAATCTTATTTATCATAGTGCTTTTAGAAGTTTGAAAGGCAATGTAAAAGATTTTTTAAATTATATTGAGCAGGGGAATTATTTTGAGAATTTTCCTACTGTTGAGTCTTATATTCTAGTTATAGACTATGATGAATTGCACGATGCATTGCAGACTTTAACAGGTGTTCCATGTACTGTTGAAAATGCATATTTAAGAGCATTATCTAAAGCGGACTGGGTTAAATACTGGCTACAGGAAAACAGAGGATATGACGTAGGGATCAATAGATTGGGAGAAGGCACAGCTACCGTTACTACATCTCCAATTACTCCTGCAGCAGATACTGTTCAAGTAACTCCCTCGGTTAATCACTTCGATATAGCTATTACTAGTGAAATAGCTACTAGTGACTCTGTAACAGCCGATCAACGTTGGCACGTAAATCTTAATACAGTCAGTTATAACTCTGCTACAGATGACTATACTATACCCGCATATCAGAATAATGGGGTTACTATAACTCTTCCATATACTGCTCCCACTAAGCCAACTCAGCTGCATTACGTATCGACTTACTATCGTAATTCCAATCCATCTAGATTTTATTTGTTTATATATCAAGTAGGCGCGGGAACCTACCCAGAGTTAGATACAGTAGAAGAGCCTATTGATGAAGATGGATCTGAAATTAAAGCATTACCAGCTATTCCATTACGCATAAATAATGCGAATTACACTACTTTTGGTGCTACTAAACGTGGGCAGATAGAAGGAATCATGGATATTATTCATCTAGAGGCCGAAGAGGTACTAGATGCAATATTAACTGACTCTGGTGTAGCGCCGGGGGATTTAGATCATATTTATGTAAATTTTGGGGTAAGGATGTGGGATACCTCACAATCAGGAATGGGGTATCTATTTAATATGTTCGAGAATTTATTCCCATCTCAGGGGATTACTCAAGGAACATACAACAATACTCCAGCAAGTGATGATAAACCCCAGAATAATATTCTAATTACATGTGATGATTATGAATACGCGTTCCAATGGTCATACATAACCTATGAGTTTACGGATTTAGCTACTATTAATGCTAATAGCGGTAGTAAAGAGAATGGTATCTATTATTCTGATATGTCTAGGTTTGATTCAAATAACATATTGAAATATAACTACTATGTTTCATCCGGTAAAGGAACTTATAACGTAGGATATAAAGCGGACAATTTAGATGAAGTACAGGATTTCTTAGATGGAAATGGCGTACCTAATCCTGGTACTACCTCTGGAGAAGCAACTAATTGGCTACAAGTAACTGAAAGGATGAGTTATAACAATCCCTCCCCTGTACTACAGGAGTCTGATGGTACTACTAGTTCGATTATATATTTAACCCCAGATGCTGTTTATGAAAATAATGGGTCAGGAGTTTTAAGATACGTTCAACAAGCTGCCGCTGAAACAACCATTGGACAATCTATAACCTATTATTGTGTTAAGCCTTCTGGGTTGGATGCATATACAGTGCATGCTCCTATAGGAGCACTAAAGGTAGTAGATGGGGATACTGGTAAGTTTAAAATAGTTAAGTTTAATCTTGGAGCTAAAGAAGACCTTATGGCTCCGTTTATTCATAACTTCATTGCAGACCTTTCTAATCAAGAAGTTAGCAGACTATTTCTAGCAGGTGCCCATGCATCTATCTATATAGCCCATTACGAAGTTATTGAGCATGCTGGTATGAGCTTTCTGCAGGCTCTAGTAATGGTTGTTATCATTGTAGTTATAGTGATAGTTGCATGGCCTATGATAAAAACTGGATTTGCTGCTATGAAAGTTGCATTTGGAAAATTAGTTGCAGCTTCTGCAGCTGGAACATTTTTAACTACAGCGTGGGGCATGTTTATCTCAGCTTTACCAAATATGCTTATTAAGATGGCTGCTCAATATATTATCCAGTTAGCTATTACAGAAATAGCTGGGGATAACCCAGAACTGGCGGCTATACTTAATCTAATCTCTATGGTTGCTGTAGCTTCATGGGATCCAGGTGTTCACTGGGGAACAGCTCCTCCCGGAATGGTACAGCCGGGAACTTATGGAAAAGCAGGAGGTTTAGGGCTAGATGCTGCCGGTAAACCTACAAGTATAGAATTTAGTGTACCTGAAAAAAGTCTGTATGTTACTCATGATTTTCATATGCCTACTCCGCTGGAATTTGGGCAGATAGCTATGAAATCATTGACGGAATTCAGTACGATCAAATTACAGAAAGTATATGCTGAAATGGATCTACTGGAAAAAGACTGGGAAAGATTCCAGAAATTGCAGGATCAAACAGCTAAAGAGATGGCTGGAGAAGAGACGTTTTTAAGCGAACCTTTAGTATCTTCAGACTACATTGCGGGGTATTTAAGAGCGGATAACAAGGTTGGAAGAATAGGGGCTGAGAAGTTTTTCGCATTAAGCGATGCCTATTATGATATTCCTGAGGCTTCGTATCTTATAAGCAAGTCTATTGATAATCAGGTAAATCCGGGGTGGCAATACGCTTAATTATAGAAATAGACAATATTATTAAATAATAGTAGTATTAACTTAGTTAAGTAATTAGGAGATATGCTATGTCGTTATATGATGAGAGATCAGGTCAGTGGATAGATAATTCAAAACCTGCTCCTATAGGAGGTGTTTCTAGTGGGTCAGCAGGTTCGTATGCTTACCCCTTTAAAACTAAAAAGCCAGGAGACGCAATACCGGGATCGGAGTATATGGTAGCTCCTGAAAATGACCCAAGTGGTTATGCAGATTCTCTAAGACTTTTTGGTATGCCTACTAGCTCATTTAGTAGAAACTACAATGAGCTGGCTATGAATTTAGGTTTGGATCCTTTTGGGGTTGATCCAAGGAGGAAGAAGAAGAAAAGCTTCTTTGGTGACGCATCTTTAGGAGACTGGGCGAATCTATTTAAAGGGGCTACGGATCTTTATGGTATTTATCAAGGAACGAAATTAGGTGAAAAGCAACTTGCGCATGCTGATAACATATATAACTTGAAAAAGGATCAGATGACAAGACAAAATAAAGTAAGCGATTATCTCATTAAGTCTCAAATAGCTGATAAAAATATGCAAAGGGGAATATTAGGAGATTATCTTGTAAGAACCACAGCAGCACATCAAGGAAAAGATCCTCAGGATGTTATTCCTTTACTCCCGGAATATAACGTAGGTTAGGAGATAATTTATGGCTACAGGAAAAAATATGAGTCCTTTTGATGACAAAATAACTGCTACTACTGTCTCAGCTCCCTCGTTTGGAGATTTTTCTTCGTTAGTAAAATCAGGTGTGGCCACAAAAATTGGGGCTATAGATAAACTTACTCCAGCTGTACAAAGATTTGAAGATGAGAAAAGAACACAGGAAACCGATTCATTTAAAATGCAATTGCTTACAGCAGATGAGCTTCCTACAGAACAAAGAGCTGATGCTCGGCGTCTTATCTTAGCTAATGCTGAACGTGACGGCAGTGCTCAGTGGTTCAATAAAGGGGATATAGCTAAAGAACTAATGGCGTTAGATCAGAGAGATGCTACCGAAGGTAGAGCTATAGCCGATCAACTAATACAACAAGAAACTCACGATAGACTAGAGGAGCAAGCTAACTACGACATAACCCAACGATCTGTATTAGAAAAGGAAAAGGATCTTCAAGTTAAGGAACTTGAGCAGACTTTAAAAAATAAAGAAGCTGAAGAAGGACGATTAAAAGCCGAAGAAATAAGAAAAAAATCTGATTGGGAATACGCCACTAGACCTGAGTTGCGGGCAAGAACAGAAGCTAAAGCCGTAAGAGTAGAAGACCGGGCTAAGGAAGAGCATAAAGATAAAATGGTAGATCATGAGTCTTCTGATCGAATTAATAATATTTTTAGAGATACAAGTACAGCAGTTGCTTTCAATGCCAAGCTTAAAGTTCATATGGAATCTGGGTTTACAGACCCAAATGGTAGATTAAAAACAAAAGCTAATGAATATGCTAAGCTTGCTACGACAGCTATAGATACTGAGAAAATTTATAATACTGTGGGTCGAGGCAATATTAATAATACTACTGCGTACACCCGTGCAACCTACAATCAAATTATTGATGAAGAGTATAAAAGACTAAAAAAATTGCATCCTTTTGCAGATGATAAAGTACTGCTGGATAATGCGCATGCTGCTGTTAGACGAACTGAAGCAGGTACAATGTTTGAACAGCAAAATTGGTATGAAAAATTGACTGCTCCAGAAGCAGATGCTGAACGAACAAGACGAAGAACAGAAGAAGTTAAAAAGAACTATACAGAAAAACTTAAGGAAACTGTAAGCGCTTTTAGCGATATGGACAAAGCAGGAAGAAATCTGGTTAATACTGAAAACTTTAGAACTAAGTTAGGTGAATTAAATTATCTATACGAACAAGATCCTAGTCTTCTCGGTGACGCTGCTAAAAATAGAATAACGCAATGGAATGGTAGGGCTATTGCAGACTATGTACAGAATGATTTTAGGCCCGTAAATTCTTATGAAATGGCAAATGCTAAATATGCTGTTATGGACAACGGGGAGAGGGTAAAGGTACCTCTTAGATCTCCACAAGATTATAGTCCTTCTGCTCAAAAAGACTGGATAGATACAGAAGTTAAAAAGATAATGACTGAATTCCCACTTGCAGATAGAGAGCTAGCAACTAAAAGTGTTCTTAATCGAATTAAAAATAGCCCATTAGCTGTTAAATTTGCCGAAGGCGCATTACCTGCGGCGTTACAAAAAGCAAAAAATCAGTTTAGATTTGAAACTGCAAAAAAGAGATCAGAAAGACGGCATAATATTTTACAAGGTATAGCAGGTACTAAAGGAAATTCAGTACATGCTTATACTAACGATTTTCTTAAAAAGAAATTTGCAAGCGAAGGGAATCAACTCAATGAAGATCAAAAAAGAAAACTAAGCAAAGAACTATCAGATACAATAAGTCTATGGAAAGGCTGGATACCTGAATGGAAAAATCTGCCTATGGCAAGTAAAGAGACATATCAAATTGCTATGGTAGATTTATTATCCGGAGCTGTAGTAGATAAGGATGGTAATTTTCTATGGATGGATCCTGACGATTTTGCTTTAGCTAATATACAAGGCGCAAAAGCTACTGGTGATATGAGCGGTGCTCCTAAAAATGTGGTGCTAACAGCTTTAGCAGGAGCTATAAGCCCTTATGGAACTGGTGTAGATTCTACTGGAAGAACTAGTGGGCCTCCTAATTCAGTCTTACTTCGGCAATTAGAAGCTGCAGTAGAAAAAGCTAATGAAGAGAAGAAAAAGAAAATACAGGAGTCTGTAAAAAAACTGGCTGACAGCCCTCTTTAGGGAGAGTAATCTTACTAGGATATTCTAAATGATATGGCACCTCCTATCGAGTCAATTAAAGCGGCTTTAGATCCTAATTTCCAATATGATCCAGATAGCCAATATTCTTACGAAGAACAATTAGAAGCTTATCAAAATCCTGAACTATATAAATCGATCACCTCTCCTACAGGGTTATCTGCAGAAGATGTGGCACGTACTAATCAAAATATAGATCAAGGACTTAATGAGCTAAGGCAGATGCTACGTATGCCTCAGAAAGAGAAGCTGCGTGGTATTTTACAATCCCAAGAGCTTGCTGGACAGCATACTGATGTTAGCGACACTGCTGACATAGAAACCGCTCAAAGTATCCGTAACGCGGCAAAGGATATAAGAGAAACCAAGCAAACAGAACTTCAACAAGCTGTCGCTTCACTAAATAACCCTAATACTTCTGATGAAGAATTAGTTTATATCTATGAAAACGTACTACAGGATCATCCTGAGGCAAAACTCCATTTCCAGAAACGATTCCCTAATTTAGTTCCTCCACCTACTCCTAGAGTTTCCGCAGTAGAAAAAGTCTTATCTGATAAAGAACAAATAGCTGTTAACTTTACAAATAAGCTACAAGCTAAGAAACTTCAGATACAAAATGTAAAACAGGAAGCAGCAGTTAGATTAGCTAAATCTAAATTCGGTAAGCAGCCTGTTCCTTTAGTAACGCCAAGAACTCCTACTCCTTTAGCTACTGCTAATATAGGCGGAGCTATTACGCCTATTGACGACCCTGAAGCAATAAAGATATCTGATTTTGCTACGCCGGGTAAAGCAGGAGAAAAATTAGTAGCAGCTAATAAACGAAAGTTAGATCAACAGATTACGGATAGTGAAGTAGCTACCGAATCTACAAAAACTATAAATGCTGAAATTCAGAAAACTCAAACTATCTCCGATGCCTACGATTTTCTAGGAGAAGCTGATACAGAAACTTCCCCTAAAGAGCCTAGTAAACCTCCTGTTGTAGACTTAGATACTAGAGATCCGGGAGAAGATCGTAGAATTGCTGAAAAGATACAAGCTAAACAACAGCAAGAAAGAGAATACGAAGAATCTATTAAACCTCCTGAAACAAAAGTAGATAAAAATACTTTTGCTACTGCGAAAGATAAATTAATGGATTCTATCTATGTTGCTGAAGGTGGTCCTGATGCTAGGATCCCTTACGGGATGTTTACAAAAGATTTTGAAGATAGAATTATCAGCGGTGAAGATATCCCAGAAGAGGAAGTTAGAAGTGTAGTCTCTAAACATTTAGATAGACATATTAGTTTATGGGAAAGCAATAAAACTAGAAATATTGAGGGAGCCGAGGAACGTGGACTTGTTAATGCCAATCCAGATAAAACAAAAGCGTTTATAGATGGAAAGTGGAATGAGGACTTTTTAAAATGGTATGGAGAAATATATGCTCCTGTCGATGCGCATCCATTAAATAAAAACTGGATTAAAAATGTAACAAGTGGTGTCGATATTACTCCTCCTCAGTCTGAATTTAAAACTAAAAAAGATCCTACTTTAGAAGTACCTGATACTCCTTCTCCAGTGTATGGAGCACCTCCTGCTTGGGGAGTGCATGATCCTAGTTCTAAATGGGCGCCATCGTCAGAGGATTCTTTAGCTCAAGCACTTTACGAAGTGCCTGATCCTGTGGAATTAGGAGAAGCGTTAAAAGAACCTGACTATATGAAGCAAACTTCCCCAGTTGTGGAAACAGATGGGGTGGTTACTCGCTACCAAAATGGTACATGGTCTACAACAGTAAATGGGGTTACTTTACCCGGTTTAGATGAAGTGACTGCTCGATCATTCGCGGCGTATACGGCGGCGAATGAGAGAGCTATAGCAGCAGGAGCACCTAGAAGTACTTTAGGAAATTACTTTAATATGTTTATGCAGAGTTGGGCTATTCCAAGTGAAATGGCAGCATCTGCTTTTACGGGTCCTATAACATTAACTGCTAAAGTAAGTGACTATAATTCTAAAAAAAGAAGTCAGCCTTTACTTAACGATCCCTCTACTGATATCTCTGATGAAGATGTACAACTATACACTTCTATACAAGAAGCAACAGAACTAGATGCTAATCAAAAAACGTTTAAGAATACGGCTAAATATCGAACTATTGAAAAGCTACATGCAGAAGCTAAAGAAAACAGAGCGCAACTGGATAACATCCATTTAGAAGCTGATAAATATAGAGATAAATTCCCTGTAAATGACGCAGATTTCCAAGGTGCTCTAGCTGCTGCAGAAGTAATTGCAAGGAACCAAGGAACTGAAGCTGCTATGTGGAATGCAGTTAAGAACGATCTTGGTACTTATATAGAACAAGGTATAGGTAGCATAGGATTTATGGTGGCTCTTACAGCTGGTGGGCCTCCAGTGCAACTAGCAATGCTATCTATGTTAGCTAAAGGTAGAGCTAACCAAGCTATTGCCGAATTCCAAGACAGGGAAGAAAGAGATCCTACTGAAGATGAATTGTTTAGACTTAATTGGGCATCCGCTGCTGGAATTGTTGCAGAGAAAGTGAGTGCGGGAGTCCTAGTAAAAGTTATAGGTAAAGTACCCGGAGTAGGTGGGCAATTAGCTTGGGTTAAAAAAGTAAAAGGGGCGGTAGATAAAACTATGAAAGGCCCCGTTAAAACATATACAGATAGTCTATTACATAGAGGTGTAGTTGCACCTATTGGAGGTCTTGCTTCGGAAGCATCACAAGGTGCTGCTACTTCTTATTTTGAACAAGTTGCTCAAACTGGAAAGGCAGATATTGAAGAAGTAAAAATGGCAGCATTCCAAGAAGCTGTAGCTACACCTGGAGCTGCAGCCGGAATGATGGCAACTAGCGGAGCTTATCGAACTGCTAAAGGCGGAGTAAAGTTTGTCATGGATCCTCGTGGCAGACGTAGGAATAAAGCCGCTGTTTTAAAAGAAATAGATAGAGTAGAAGCTCAGTTAAACTCAGATGATCCGGTATTATTTGGAGAGACAGATGAGAGTAAACCTGTTCAAGATCAGTTAAAAGAAGTTGAAGATCAAATTCAGGAATTAAAAGATAAAGAGGGTTCTTCTGTAGTTTTAGAACGAGCTATAGAAGAACAACAACGTCTTATTGGAATATTGGAAGCTCCCGCATCTGGAGACCAATCAGCACAAGTTATAAAAGAAAAAGAAACTTATCTTAATAAACTAAAACAGATTAGAGATACAGAGGATTATTCGAAGAAATCTGAATCTAGAGATAAAATTTTAGAGGGCAGTCCTTTAGATGGGACAGCAATTTCTAAAGAAGAATTAGATAAAACATTAAAAGATCTTGATCTAACTAAATATGAATCCACTCGAGAGAAGCTAGTTAGATTAAGTAAGAGGGCGCTGACGCCGGAGAATAAAAGAACTGTATTATCTTGGTTAGATAAAAGTATAGATAGAACAGTAAGTGCTGCTGAAACAGTTGGAATTTTTGGAAGCCTCGAAGACAGTCTTGATCCAGATAAACTGTCTCTTGAGGATTTAAAGAAGTTAAGAGCTGAAGCAAAAGAAATAGCTGACCAGAAGTTCTTGAATTCAGCTATTGCACTTAGAGAACTTAAAGAGAGACTTTTAGCAGAAGCCCAAGAGACTTTTGATAAAGATTTAGCAGAAGTAGATGTGGAGGCTTTAGAAGGTAAGTCTAGTAGATGGAAAGGATTGGATACTTATCGTCAAGAAATTTTAGATATCTATAACAAATATACAGATCCAAATACACGTACCCAAGCACTAATCGATAGACAGGTTGAAGTTGTCAGACAGAAAATGGTAACTCATGCGAATAATTTACAGAAAAAATTAAGCGCATTTGCAGACGCACGAAAACGTGCTCAGAATAACCCAGCTAAAGAGGGGTATGTTTGGGCGGTAAAAGGCAATAGAGATCCTAATGCTCCTAAAGACTCTAGGGTTATGGAATATACTGTTTCTGAAACTCAAATGCCTAAAACAGAATTTGATGCTCTCAGGAAAAAGGGAGAATTTATATGGGAAATAAATGCTGGCAAAGGTTCAGCTAAACTTATAAACACTTTAAAATTAGAAGCTAACTTTGGTAAAGCAGCGGTAGCTACAGTTGATAATTACAAGAAGACTTCTATTAAACAAAGAAAAGATGAAAAACAAGTTAAGTTAGAACAGGATGCTGTTCTAGTTAACATGTTAGCTGAGATTAGAGATGCCGTAGGTGAACCTGTAAAACCAGTTAGTCAAGAAGATATAGATAAGTTAGGAGATACTGATGAAACTGCAGAACAACAAGAACAACCTCAACAAGGTGAGCTTTTCCCAGAGGGTGAACTACCTGATAGAGTTACTCCTGTATCTGAGGAAGCTCCTAAAGCTCCTAAACGAACTACTCAGACGCCTCCAAAACCAGGGGAAACAGGGTACCAATCCACACTATTCGATGAACAAGTTGAACAGGTTGAAGACCAAGTCGAGGAAGAACCACCTACTAAGACCGTAGTTGAGAACTTTATTACTACAGCTAAACAGGCTTATGAGTCTGTAATTACAGAAAATAATATAAATCCTAAGACTATTAAATCTAATTTAGAGAATCTATTAGGGCTCGTTGGGGCGTTCTTTTTAGATCTAGTTGATATAGATACAGAACGACCTGAGGGCATACATACTCTACAGGATACCGATTTCGTTAGAGATAAAGCTGGGAATATTGATATTAGACCTTTAAGAAAAGCACTTAAAGGGCTAGGTATGAATACAGCTAATGCTACGCAATTGGCTCAGAGATATAAAGAATATGATCGAAGATACAGAGACATTGCGCATAAGGATTTAGATAAATCAGGTAACCCTGTAGAGAACTATGCTATCCGTCAGCCATTATCTATATTGTTACGCAAGGATGCTAACGGCGTAGGTAAACTTCCAGATCAGGTAGTCTTTGGGATGATGGTTGGAACTCTTCGGTGGACTGATGAGAATACAAATAATAGCCCATTTAGGAATGAAAGACAGCGCAAAGCATTCATGTATGAAGACGAATCTCCTCTTGCTCAAGAAGACATAGATCAAATGACGGAGTTAGGGTTTAGCTATCAACAAGCTACTAGTAGTGTAGGTAGGAATATAGCGAGAATGCTAGCTATGTCTCAAAAGAAAGCTTCTGAATTAGATAGCCGAATTAGCAAAGAGGGTGCAAGTATCTATTATGAAAATCTGAGAATAGCTTTAGGACTAGCTGCTTTTGAGATAGCACACGGTAACGTAGATGGTACACAAAAAACCGTAGACGGAAAGTCTTCTCTAGAAGGAGACCCAAATGCTATATTTCAGATTAAAAAACATATATGGGATTTTAAAGAAGATAACGTTGATGGACGGCATTTTAATAATTCTCCTAAAACATTTACCAGTGGCTCTAAAAAGGGTGAGCCAATACCTGAGCAGCAGCAGGAAGGTTACAAGCATATTGTAATCAATAAAGAATCTACGGATAAGCCTAATCCCAAGGATAAAAAAGCTTTAGAGGAACTAGTCAATATTCTAGATCAAGAGATGGAAGAGGATAGTCATCATCCCCTTAAAGATCCTCCAAGTGTCTCTTCCTTTATTAAAGGAACTATGGCCGGTAGAATTCCTCGTAGAGTTCAAAGAACTATGAAGAAGCTACAGAACGTGGTATGGAGCAAAGCTGAAGCTTTAGATATCTATGCCAAGTTAAACAAGCACGGCCATAAAGAAACTTTGTATCAACTAGCTGATGTAAAAGAATATGGAAAGACTACACATCATAAAAATGAACAGCAGTCTCTTGAGGCGTCCAATCAAGATAAAAGGACAGCTATAGATGAGGTACTTGATTCTTATAATGCGGAACGATTAGATAGATTTCATTTCAAATATGAGCTGCAGAACCATCATCGTATTATGATGCAAGGGCGACTCAATCCTCAGAACAGTAAAGTTACTAGATTTCTTGTACAGTCCTGGGGACCTAAACAGTATAACGAAAAAAATCTCTGGAAATTTAAATTAGCTGTTGCTCACTTATTCGAGTTTAAAGTAGACAAGCAACGATATCCTGCATCTGAAGCTCAGTTCAATAAGATAATTGAAGACCCTCAAGTTATAAAAGCTATTTCTGTTTTAATTAATTTGGAAAAAGGGGTAGACGAAAAACAGAATGCTAAGAAATTAGCTGATTTGTTAATCGAACTAAAAGAGACCTACGGAGTAGAGCACGGAACTTCGTTAATAAATGGGTTAACTGCTTTAGCTCGTTACATGCCTGATGGTAAACCAAAAACTAAATTTGAATCAGATGTTGTATTTGAGATAGATGGTATTACTAATGGGTTTGCAATGAACGTTCTGCAGTTCCCATTATTTGGTACTAACTTAGAAAAGATTCTAAATCAAATAGGTGTTTATTTTGGCAAAGACAACATACATGATCCTAAAGCAAGCGATGTATATGAAGATTTAATCGGGCTTGTACAAGAAGGAGCAGAGCCTGAATTTGTTTTAGATTTTTTAATTAGCAGTAAAGGAAAAGATTTTAAACTGTATGGTAAAAAATGGGAGAAAAAGCATAACGAATTTATGCAAGCGTATACTCGTAAGAATGACGCGATAATGCGGTTGTATCCTGATTTTAAAGATGGAAATTTACGTAGTCTCGTGAAATACCCATTTCTTATCTTTATGTATGGTGGGGGTATTACAAGCATCTCTGAGGGAATTAGTAAAGATATCGTAAAAGAGATGTATAAAGAACTGGGTAGACATGTCAGAATTTATAAAAATCTGCAGAAAGAAGAACAGAACGAAGAAACTAAAAAACAACTAGCACAGTTAGAAAAAGACTACGGCATTAAAGTTGATACGCATACTGAATACGGCGCAAAAGTTATTAACGAATTTTTAAATGATTTAAAAGAGCTTGGTGCCTTAACAGATGGTCAGATAGTTGAGTTCAAACGTACGTTAACAGGAGATGCATGGACTGAATTCCAGTTAAATGATACAGCGATGATAAAGAACATAGCTGATACGTTAGCTCCTAGATTTGACCATGGGCTTAACTCTATGCTGGGTGAAACTAAAGAAGCTAGAGACGCTGTAGTACAAGCTGGGGAAATAATGCATGCGGTATTTAAAGCTCATTATGACGTAGCATATGAAAAAGCTTTAATTATTCCTGCTAATAAAGAACGAGGAACTCCTGAGTACAAACGAAAGTCACTAACTAGGCAGGAGATTATAGACTTAGTTAAAGATACTACCAGTGGGTTAATCAAAGTCTACCCGCAATATGCTGGCCCACTATCTTCTATTTTAAAAGATGGCAGTATAGAAGGGTTTGTAGATTTAACAAAAACAGAGACAACAGATAAAAAGAATATTCCTGAGTTTGTAGAATTTGTCCATCAGGAGAATGGAAAGAAGAAACTAGCTACTAGTGCTCCTAGCCAGCTAGATTTTGTAGCTCCAGGAGTTAGTGCACTAATTAGACAGATCATTAATATGGACTCTGTACTATTAACGCAAACACTGGAAACTGATCCTCAGTTACTTATGCTCCATGATGCATTCATGGGAAGCCCAGAACAACTATCTGCTGTAATGGAAACATACGGTAAGCTTTATCTTGACTACGGTATGAAGCATAGTGTATTCGAAACCACGGTAAACCAATTAAATAAAGTTCTTGAGATAACTAAAAATACTCCAGAAATAGGTCAGGAACTAATTGGAAAGATCGATACGTGGCTACAGGATAATGCATTTGCTAATGAAAATGTAGGCGAAGAAAAGATTAAAGGACTATTTGATTTAGTAGAAAACGTAGAAGCTCAGTTAAAAAAAGTTAAGGCAGCTAGAAAAGATTTAAATGATCGTAAAAAGAAAGAAGGCTGGCAAGCATTTCAAATGTTTATGGCAGCTGAGGAACAAGTAGAAGATGGGCAATCTTTTGTAGATCAAAAAATGGAAGAAGTTGAACAAAATGTTGAAAAATTTACTAAAGTCTACAAAAAGAGAAAGATCAAAAGATACACTGGGGATGATATCGATATATTCCAAGATGGAATACTTACTGCCATTGCAAAATTAGGTGGGATATCTCGATTTAGCAAGGATGGTAAAAAACAATTTGGGGATTTTAAATTAAGTGATAGGCCCTCATATAAAGACGCCCCCTCAGGGTTAGGTACAGGCTGGCCTGCATTCAGAATAGATTCTGGTGGAAAAGATGTTGATGACATTCGTTCAGCGTTGCAGGAATTGAAATATTTAACTAATCCTGATGACACTGATGAAATATTTGATAAAGTGCAGGAAGAGATAGCCAACCCTAGCAATAAACAAAAACCTGTAGAAGCCACAGAAGCCGAAATAAGAGAAACTGACTATGGTGCCAAATACGAAGCCTGGTCGAAAGAGCAAGAGGAGGAAGGGCAGGAGTCTCTTAACAACCTTCCTAGGTCTAATGAAAAGACATTGATTGATGGAAGTATTAATAAGTCTCAGGTAGTTACGTTATTTGAAACTATGAAAAAATGGTCAAATAAATATTACTCTAGCAAAGAAGATATGGATGAACATACTTCTACCTTGAGTTCTATACTTAGTACGCTAACCAATGGTATGGACGAAGTCGCTAGTATCAATTTTGAGCTAGAACAAATAGACGGAATTACTCAAGGGCAATATGTATCTGCCAGGAATAAATTCAGGGTATCCGTAGCAAATCAACCTCCGCTAGCTAATAATACACAGTCTCCTTTAGAAGTATATGTGCATGAGTTCCTGCATGCTATGACAGCGACAGTATTAAATGATAGGCCATTAATTGCTAGTCGTATTGCAAATCTCTACGAACAAACTGAAAAGAATCTAAATTCTACTTACGGAACTGGTCAAGGATACAAAGTATTTTTAGAAGGTATTGCTAATCCTTCTGTGAATGATAAAGAAATGGCTAAAAAGCAGTACAGGTATCTTTTCGATAATCCAAAAAGAGAAAGCAATAAATTACATGAGTTCTTAGCTTACGCCGTAACTAACCAATCTATGATTAAATTTCTAAAGAACCAGGAAGTTCCTAAGAGATCTGGTTTATTAGGTAAATTACTAGATGCAGTTACAGCTATTGTAGATGCATTCAGAGAAATTATGGGCTTTAAAGCTTACCGTTCTAAAGATGGGTCCGCTCATATGGAAATGGTAGCAATTATGGAGCATTTGGTAGCAATTAAAAGCAAGCATCAAAGTCTATACCAGCAACTAAGTAGCAAAGCATACGACACGCTAGATAAATCAGATCTAGCTATCCAAAATTTTGCTGACGATCAGACTAGAAAGTTTAATAGTAGAGTAAAAACTAAATTAGAATTTCTTACTAGTGTTGTGAAAGGTGTGCCTATAGTTGCTCTTAGCAATCATGCCTCTGCTTTATGGGTTAGAAATCAAATTACAAAAGGACTTAATAAAACGTTACGAGGTATAGCTAATGAAATTGGCTCAGGAAGTCTATCTGCTGACATGATTGAGCAGCTACTACAAGCCAAAGTTAACGTATCTAAAGCTAGACAGGAATCTGAAAGATACACTATTCGCTGGTTCAATGGGGATGAAAAAGGGGGAATAGAAAGTATCTGGAAATCCGTAGATCCTACAGATAAGCATAGCATGCCTGTGAAAACTAAAGAAGCTCTTACAGAAGTATTACTTAAAACAGATCTATCTAGTCTTCGTATGGTTGGGGTAAGTACTGCAGATATAGTTAAATTAATTGGTAAGTCTGCCTCTGCTGAAGAGGCTCGTAAGAAACAAAAGACAGATCTTGTAAGACTACTAAAAGCTAAACAACCTACAGGACTACGTCCTGCGTTACTTTATGCAGAAGAACTAGGCTATCATATTGCTACTGGGCGTACCAAAAGAAGAAAAGCACATATGAATGCTTATAGTATTGCTCAGGAATTCATGACTACGCCAGATAAAGAAAGCACGGCGCTGTTAGATGCATACGCCACCTTAGCTGCGTTAGATCATGTAGATAGTCGTAGTAGTTCTCTAGTTAGAACGTTAGCTGATAATGAATTTGCAGCAGATGTTAACGAGAACGGCATTATAGATATCTTAGATAGTCATCTTGTCTTTAAAGAAGAATCTATAAAAGATCTATTTAAAGACAACCCAATGCAGTCTGTAAAAGGGTATATAGTTGAAAGAGTAGATAACTTAACTAGTGTAAAAACAGGGACTGCTGCGGATAAAGAAAAGATGCGGAAGGAAGGTTATACGGAATCGTATTCCTTAGGTAAAATAGATCAATCTAGTGTACACGATACTTTGTATGTCTCTCGTAATATGCCTGAAGTTGCAGACGTATCTGGAATTATGTCTACTACGAATCAACGTAATATGGGTACTACTTTGACAGAGATACTTTTAAGGGATCCTAAGTATCAATATACAAAAGGACCTCTAAAAGGACAGCCTAATTTTATAAAAATAAAAGGAGCTGTTCGTAAATTTATAGCTAAACAAGATAAAATTAAGGATCTATCAGAAGATAAGAAAATGCAACAACTTCGTCCTGTCCGAGATGATACGGGAAGAATTACCGATTATCGAGTTATGATGGACTACCAGACTAAAAAAGAAATTTTACGTCCTGACTTAGAAATACAAAATGTATTTGCTCATATGCGGTCTGGGCTAGTTGATCGTAGAGCTACTTTAGATAATGATATGACAACTGTAGAACTACTAGTACACGAACAAATGGATATGATGGAGTCTAACCCAGATTTAAATTGGGTTGACCTAATGGATCCTGAGTCCCCTTATATAGATAGATACAGAAAACTGCCGAGGCAAGTTAGAGAATATATGAAGTCGTTTGCAGTTGACGGTAAATTTTTGGTAAGGGAAGACATAGTTGATAAAGTATTCGGCTACAAGCAATTTGATGTAACTCAACTAAAAGTATTTCAAGACGATGCTGGAAATACCAAGTTACCTCGAGTGAAATATTTTGCTGGTTTAACTCATTATATGATTCGTCAAATTGTTGGGTACGGTAAAGATAGGGTAGTCATAGCAATGCCTCAGGTAGTTATTGGCAATATGATGTCCAATGTATCTCAACTAATGATGAGAAAGATACCTATTGAGTATATTTTATACAAAGTCTATGAAGGTATTAGAGAGTATGGCAGATATCAAAAAGACACTGATGAAAGAGTGCAGCTACTCCATAAGATTAAATCGAAAAATCTAGACCCGGATAACAGCTCCGAAGCTATGCAAGTTCAACGTCTTAATGCTCGTATAGAAGGCAATAAGCTACACAAAATGACTGCTGCGGGGTTGAATTCACTTATCGTAGAGGACATAAATGATGCCACAATCGATGGTTATTTTAATCGAATGAGGCGGTTATTAAAACTAGATAAGTATGCAGAGTATGTCGATAAAGTTCCCACTAAAGTAGGAGATATCGCGTCTACTCTGTTTATGACTAAATCTAGTAAACCATACCAACTAGCTCGTCATACTGTGCAGCTTACAGACTTCTTAGGCAGATACGTCATGATGGAACATGCAGTAAATGTTAAAGGACAAGATTTTAAAACGGCTATGCATGATGCTCTTAATGCGTTTGTCTTATTTGATGAAGCACTAGTTCCAGCGCTGGAGGCCGTTGATGCTGTAGGAGCCACATCTTTTATATCTTACTATCTGCGTAATGCGAGGGCCTCTAAGCAGTTAGTTCAAAGTAGTCCTACCTCAGTGGGACTATCTGCTATAACCCAGCATGCTACTGGAATATCTACATTAGGCAACGTAAACAGTTCCTGGATTGGAGGAAAGTTTACTCCTAATACGTTACAATTAGATGATCTATTCGATGAAGCCAATAACGTTACTTTGGTAGATATAGTAGGGGATGCCACTAGGGACATCTTTAGTTAATCGCTTGCCTTACTGCTAAAAACAATAAATATATAATTGCTACTACTAATATAGTAGGGATTACAACAACAGACCCTATAAGTAGAATAAATGCTATAGCTATTATTAAAGCGGCAATTAAAATACTTTTTGTATTGCTCCATATAGAAGGTTTAGGTTCGTCTTTAAATAAGTCTTTTAATTTCTCTAGATCTTCTTTATCTAAGTCTTCCATAAATTGTTTCATTGGTTAAATAGTGAAGGGTTAAGTTGAGGTAAACTATCTTCTTTAACTTCAGGTATTTTTTCTTCTTCTTCTTCAATTATAACTTTAGATCCACTTTCAAGAGCTTTAGCTAGTCTTTCAGCTTCTAGCTTTAGTTCTTCGTTAGCCGCTTTGATACCTTCTTCAGCTATTTTATCTATCCTTGCTTTTTTGATAGCCGCTTCTTTAGCAGTGTTCTCAGCTGAATCATCCATGTGTAGTTTAGCTTTGACTTCTCCCTTTTCCTCCGGAGTAAGTCTGCGTCCAAGTAATTTCTCTTCTTTGTGGAGTGCCATCTCTTCGGCGTTACGGCGTGTTTTACCTTCGCGTGGAAATTCATACTCATATTGAGACTCCGTCTTAGACGTATCGTTAACAGTTACCTGCACATGTTCACTAGTAATATTAAGATGTTCTCTAATAAGATTACGTATCTCTTCTCGTACAATAGCTTCTATATCTATGTTCATTCTTCCTCCATATGTTTTAACCCATAGTGAGCAATCATTAATGCATCGGCTCTACCATCTAGTAGACCACCTCTCTTACCATATAGTTCAGCGTTAGGGTATAAGCCTTGAGCTATCTTAGCTACTTCTTTTTTGATAGCTTTACCTTTAACAGTTACGCCTATATATTTTTGCCATATTTTAGGGGTAACTGTATTAACTGTATTCGAAGCAATTTCTGCAATAGCAGTAACTATTCCTAAATTTTTACCAAATCCAAAATTAGATTTAGCTGACATACCATGCATAGAATGTACATCTTCTACCCATATTTTAATTAGAACACGGGAAGACCATTTATAGCCGAGATTATCATACTCAGTCGGCATGTCTGCCTGTAACCAATCCCAGATATCTATAATACTTTTATTTTTTAAATCTAACAGGGCAACGCTGTCTGGACTCTCTGAGTCCAGTACAGCGATTGCCCCATTAGTCCCCGGATCAATGCCTGCGATTAACATTAGATCGGAGGTTCTTCGTTACTGAATAGAGAGCCTTGTGTGGGCGAGGAGGTATTACCCATAATATCAGCTGCGGAGTCTGTTGCTCCTTTAGCTTTAGAACTCTTATCAATAACTACACCTGTGTTCTTCTTAGCCCATCTCTCTAATGCACCAGCTTCTTTGTTTGCCTTGATTTCTTCAGCAGTCTTACCAGACTCGGCATTTCCAAAGAATTTGCATTCGTTGACAGGTTTAGTGTCTGCGGTTTCTACCCACTGTCCGTTACCACTTCTAACTCGTTTATTCTGTAGAATTTGGTGGACTGCAACTTTAACAGGTTTATTAAGCAATGCTGTAAGGACTGGAAGTTCAGTAGGAACATCTTTACCTTGAGCAAAGTCATGTACCTTAATAACTTTCTTTTCTACTTTGCTCATATTAGCATCCAAATCTTCACCTGTTATAGTGACACATAGGGATTTACCAGTTTGGTATCCTGGCAAAGGTTGCTTTTTACCTTCTTTATTGATGTAAAAAGTTTTGTTACCTTTCTCGTTACCGGATTTAATACACCACTTATCTCTCATAGTTCCGAAGTTTCCTCCGTTCTTTTCGAGTTCAACATTTAAGAAATAAGCTCCACCAGCGCTTTGGGTTACATATGCCAGTTTAACAGTGGCGTCATATAATCCAGATTCCCAGAGAAAGCTACCTTTTCCAGATCCTTCAATAGAGGGTTCTACTACATCATCGGGAAGTTTCCATTCACTCATATAATTGTCCTTTCATAAATTAGCTTAAGTTATCATTCTTATTAGCTTCAACTCTTTGTTGAGCTACATATTCATCTAGAATTTTAGTAAATTCTTTAACACTACATCCTGGTTTTCTTTTCAAGGTCTCTGTTGCTATCTCTTGTACTACGCTGATTCCCATCTCGGTAGCAACATGTACCATTCTGTTAATTTGTGTCATACGTGATTTATCCATAGTAATTCTGTCACGAATTTCATCACGTGCGTTATCTATACGTTCATCATTGCCTGGGTGACTCATAGTTTCCTTTCAGGTTAAAGTAGGCAGAGTCATGAGCTACGCGATTGTATCTGTGACTCTTTTAAGGGCGCATGTGCCTAGGACTAGCTCTTCACCCACCATTTTATTAATAATAATCTCTAAGTTTATTAATTACATTCTGTAAATTATTATCGATATAGGTTTCTTTTGTATCCCACATATCCATAGGTGCTCTCATGCGTTCATGGATCGTGTCCTTAGTTATTCTAGTTTGGAATACGTATTTAAATCCTAAAGCCTTCTCTTCAGGAGTAATAGTAAATAATTTAGACTTAGCAGTAGAATCGTCTAATTTCTCTAGAGACATCTTTTTTGTAGATATAACATTAGTAAAGAAACTTTCTATACCTACGTTTTTCAAAGCTCCCTTAACCATTACTTTAGTTTCAGTAACTAGATCGGCTTCGTTTTGAACGTCTGAAGTATGAGCTAGAAATACTACATTTTTAGTAGACTTAGCTACTATCTGAGACATTAGTATTCTCATATATTGATAGTAGTCTCCCCATGCTTGCATAGTGTTAGTAGCAGGCAGGATCTTAGTACTCTCAAACATGTCCATAAGATAAGTCAGACTATCTATTACTATAGTATGTACGTCTTTCATATCTGGTTTTGTGGACTCTGCTTCTTTAAATGCTTGGTATACTTGCTGAGGATCAGTAACTGTGAATTCTTTAAATTTTGCTTTGAAGGGTAATTTCTTACCGTTCTCACAATTTAAATATATTACTCCCTCAGGCTTATCTATAGCTCTTAGACTAGCAGTTTTACCTGTAGCCGATTTGCCTGATACTAATACTAAATGGTCGTTTATCATTTACCCTCCTCAAGTAGTGATTCTTTTAATAATTTTAAATACTCATGACCTTCTTTGCTCTTTAATGCGAAACGTTTTGTTTTATTTTTAACTTCTTCTAGTTGGGCGTGGAATATATTAGTTCTGCTCATAACATCTTGTCCCTTAAGACTAAGCATTTGTGCTTTACGATGTATTTTTCTCTCAGGAGAGAGTGCAGAATTGTTTACACAATTTTCTATAGTATGTCGATCATATCGAATATTTTTATTTCTATTTTCTCGATTTCTATCTACTTTGTCTTGCATTTCTTCGCTGGTCATTCTTCTAATTCCTATAAGTTGTACAGCAGTGAATTTTATATTGTAATGTTCAAATACATAGTCTCTAGCTACTTTTAAATATTTATGTTTATCTCCACTTCCTCTCGTATCTCCACATGCTAAAGCGTCTAGGTCTTCTCTTGGGATAGTTTCTCCTATTTTTGTAGCGCGTAGGAGCTGTATTAGATCTTGCGTCTCTACAGCATGAAGTATGCTCTTAGTTCTTCGCACTACTTGTATTTTTAATTTCTTTTTTGACATAATAACCTCCAAGTTATTTTTCTTTGTTCTCTTTTAAGATTCTAATTTGGTCTTGAAGATTTTCAATTTCTAATTCAAGTCCCTTAATTTTCTCTTCTGATGAGTTATCAAATGCGCTATCCCATTTACGGGAAGCTATGTCCCATAACGAAGACAAGGCTTCTTTAGCCTGTGTTTGATCTTTATCTGATAGCCATATAGTCATGGTGTAGTTCTCCTTTTCTGATATTCTTTACTTATAGATTTAACAGTACTGTTTCTAAACTGTTCTTCAGGTAAAGGAGTTTCTAATTTACTATTAAAACTTTCTAGTTTATCTACTATATCTCCTAATGCCATACCAGCATCCACTAACACCATCCCGTATCGATAGAGATGGTTAGCTCTATTACCTGTAGTTGTATGGTTTATGAACCAGCGCTCGATATTACCTACACCAGTAGCTGTAATCTTAGCCCGCATTTCATCGGACTTTTTAGTTTCTGGTATAAATAATGTCGCGTCAAGAATACTTCCTTGATTGTATTCATGATGACCTGGGTGGGAAGCCCACTTCCTGGATATATCCTTAGCTGCTTCATCTACAGGAAATGGTAGCCAGTCGAATACATTCTTCATAAATCTAGAATAATCGTAGGTGCTTAATTTGATTCTGTGAGATAGTGGTAATATCAATCGGAATCTATTAGTTTCTTCAGTATGTCTTTTAGTAGTAGAGAGTAAGAACGTGTAGTCTTCTAGAAGTACTTTAGCTGTACTTATATTGACGTCACCGTCACAATCTAGTATTAGTAGATCGAATCCTGGTATTACGTTCTCACTCTTACGATGCCCATTAATAAATGAATGAGCTGTGTAGTGATATCCTTCAGCGGTTGTTAATTTATGTAATAGATTAAATGGAGGATGGTCAGTTTGATAGTCATAAGCTATGTCTCTACTGATAGCTACAGTTAGCTTATCCATATCTGTTTCTATTAGAGTTTCTCCTTTAAAGAACTCTATATTATCTAATAGTCGCTTCTTGATTATGATATTGTTTCTATATCCAAAGGACATAGCTAAGCTCATTAATTCATTTCTCTGAGCTTCTGAGCCTTTGTAGAATGGGAGTTCTTCCATCAGCTCATGCTGAGTGACCTCATTATCTACATCAGCTAGATAGTGAGCTAAACGCTCGTATGGGCCTTGTTTTCTCATCAGTTTATGGAAGGCTTCCCCTGAGTCCTCAACTAGGCTAATTGCGTAGTCTAGATGATCCTTAGTAATCTCTGGGGAGTTATCAGCATACGCATAGGCGCCTGCTAGTTTTAGTGCTTTATAGTAGCGATGGTTTAACTCGGCTTTCTGGATAGTCATATGATCCTTTAGATCATCTGCTAGATCCTCACATTTCATTTGATATTCAATTAAATGTATATGATCTTCTTCTGACATCTGTAGAATTGTATTAATAGACCTCTTAGCAAAGCTAGCAAAAGTCTGTTGTATATCTGCTACTTCATCAGCTAAATTCTGGTCAATCATTTGTGCGTACCGCTCTTGTGCGGATGCATACTTAGTTCTGTGGCTTTCGGTTGTATATCCGAATAATAGTCTACGGGCATAACCAGTCTCTAGGAATTCTTTAAATTCCTCTTCTGTCCTGCCTCCATCCAGAAGTTTGGTAGGTGTACCGAACATCATTAAATTAGTTGGAGTACTGCCAGGTAATTCTTCTGATCTAACGCTTTCTTGCGTATTCTTTATGAGTTTCTGTTTAATTAATCCTACGTCATATAATTCTAGGAATGCATTTAATACGTCTATATTTGAGGATAAGTTAGAACCCACTTCATCTAGTTCTAGATTCATCGATCCTGCAGCTGCTAGAAGTAATTTCTCTCGCATTTGTTTAACAGCAGGAGCAGTTCCACTGTCGAAACTAAATGCGAGTTCTCCTAGTTTATCAAAAGCTTTTTGAAACTCTCCTAGTTGGAAGTCGCATTCTTCAGGTAAACTTCTAGTAGTTTGTCCTATGTTTACCTTCCATGACGCTTTCTCCTGAGCTAAGAACTGTAAATTCTTCTCAGCTTCCTTAGGGAACACACTATTTAAGAAGTCCTTTTTAAAGTGCGCTACAAATTCACGTTCGAGAATATTGGTAGAATGTCCTTTACCTGTTCCTGATACCATTAAGTTTAATACATAAGTGTTAACTGGAATGATATCTCGATCATTAGTTTGAATATTGCACCGCATCATGGATGCTACTTTAGATAAATAGTAGGCAGTTAATACCCTAAAGAAATGACGGTTTTCGTTGTTAACTTTCCTAGTTAGGATGTCTACTATTCTCTCCGCAAACGGATGGTATTTTTTCATACATCAGTTCCTTTCTTTGAACAGATTTCAGCTATAGTTAAATAGTTCCTACCATCTTTGTAGTTATCTTCTATGTTTGGATTCCATGCGGAGCGTACAATCTTTAATAGATCCATCTTTAATGAATACAAATGGGCAATATTTAGATTACCTGATTCTTTAGCATATTGATTAAGGGTTTCACACATAGTTGCCCATGTTTCAAAGCAACGTTTAGGAGGGCCGTACTTGGATTCCCTGTCTTCCAAGATTTGCTCATCAGTCATTTCATGATCTTCCATCCTTGTTTTCCTCCATTTCTTTTAAAAATTCCACAGCGACTTCAACTAGCACAGGTTCTAGTTCCTCGTCTGTGCACCCTTCTAATACTACTCGTATATATTTTAGTTTTTGTTCATTGCTTAGTGGCATCGGAAGCCTCCTCTTCCTTTATTTCTTCTGTTTTTAAAGTAATACTGTCAGTTTCTGAGATTACATCCACAATACCTAGATTACTGGCGTTATCTAATTTAGATACCCATACAGGAGTATTAGCTTGCATGGTGTGATCTCTATAGAATTCTGACTGTGAGTCGTCTGGAGCTACAAATGATTTTCCTAGACAGTCTTTACATACTTCAAGGAATTGAGCTACAGTGACTTCTTCCATCTGTGGCACAAATGCCAAATCAGTATGGTACCCATAATAGCTATGAGGATGCGCAGGACTACCGAATACAATAGAAGGAAATGCAACGTATACAGGTAAACCAGTCCGTTCTTTACTTAGCGCTTTAATTAAACTGCCTAAAGTCATTTGATATTCTGCTCTATGCTTTTTTCTTTTAGGCATCATACTTTTAGCCATTGTTCGTATTTCATCTTTAATATCTACTTCATCTTTTTTATCCATGATGATCCTCTAGTTAAAGTAGTGCCCCTGGGTGGATTTGAACCACCTACCACTGTCCTAGCAACAGCCGCTCTACCAATTGAGCTACAAGGGCATAAATATTACACCCCTGTACTAGGGCTAATTTTTAGTTTTGTTACGACCATATTTTTTTCTTAATATATCTATACTAGTTTGAGGTAGATGGTTGGGTTCTAGTTTATCTGGGCATTTATTGAGATAATCGATAGCGGCTTGTAGATCTTCTACGCAATTTTCAGGCACCTCATCTTCTTTTTGACAGAACAAAAAATCTTGGATATCTACTAATGTGTCTATTATATACTCTAATTTCTTTTTACCCATTATGATACTCCTAGATAGAAATTGAAACGCACCTATAGCTGCATAAGGCATTCTTTTCTTCACTAACCAAGCTTCTTTTGCCTATCAAAGCTAGGCTATAGATGCGTCACTTGTTTTTACGTACCTCTCTGAGATGCGCATTTTTACATGTAGTGCTGCATATTAATGCTTTAGAATTAGCTTTTATCATTTCTTTTTTACACATAATGCATTTAAGTTTGTATTGTTTATTCCATTTATAACTACGTTTAATCCAGGGTCTGAGTCCCTTATATTCATAAGGCTGAGTTTCTTTAACTGTCATATTATCCCAGTGCCTTCGTTCAGTAGGACTTAACTCCCATGCTGATTTATTAGTTTCATTATATAGCTCTCTTGCTTCTGCTTGATTAATCTCCTGTTTTAGTGTGCCATCTCCTTTGTATATCTTAATTCCAGATATCATAGATCTAATCTCCCTTCCATAAGCATACTTGCTGATTGAGAACATATTGGTTGAACTGAACAGTACCTACATCGTATTGCCATAGCTGGAAAGTGTTTAACTATTCCTACACCCTGTTCAGCTTTATGCGTCATAGCTGCATGCTCTGGGTTTTCATATTTATCATAGCCAAATACTTTAGTGGCTCTATCAGTTTTATTTGGATTTTTATAGTATTTATATTTTTCATTCTGTTTTCTAACCCATAGATCCTCGTCAGTACATTCTGGAAGTGCTTCTTGAGGTAGCTCTAGTGAATTTTTGATTTCATCTAGTCTATTTTTTAACCACAGTTCAGTCTCTTCTGGAGTCCACAAGCAATACTTTTTAGTTGCTACTTTCAATCTTGGGTATTCTTCTGCGTTATAAGACTCTTTCTTAAACTTACGAAGTTCTGCGATACTCCAATCTGTAAATAGATAGTGGATATAGATATAGTCATTGGTAATCTTATCTGGATTTAACCATCTATAGATACTGCCCTGTTTAATGTAATCTTCTCTGTTACTCTGGTTGACATATGCCCAGGTGCTTGTTGATTTGTAATCATGAACAGCGCCATCTAGAACTAGGTCATATTTACCTGAGATTACGAATCCTTCAAGTTCTCTCTCAGAGCGTTGCTCTATATAAATAGAAGTTTCCCCTGGGTTAACTTCTTCCGGATTAACTCTCACAGTATCTATAACGTTATCTGTTGCTCCGAACATCTCTAATGCTTTTACTACGTTATTGCGGTCTGACCATGCAGCTTCGCATGCTGAGTGTAAGGCGTTACCCATGGTAGATGCTATTAGATCTGATACTTCTACAGTCTTCTGAGCTTCTGGGTTCTGTTTTCTTAGGACTATCTCACGTATAGGTTTCAATAGCCCCGTAGCGCTTATCGCGTTAGATCTATTATCATAGTCGTAGCTATCGTGCATCAGAAATACAGCTAGCGGTAAAGAGATATTATTATCATTTGTGAATTCAAATGCCATTATTCCTCCTTCTCCTTATCAATATCATTATCTTTAATCTCATATGTATAACCTTGAGGCATACCAGATACATTAATTACGCATCCTCCTTCAACTTCAATTATAATTACTTTATTATTTGATTTATCAATACTACCGTATGTCATTGCCATTTATTTATCCTTTAGTTTTAATCTCTCAGTCCATATATCTAATTTTGCATCAAACATATCAACCATTAATCTTCTTAACTCATCGTCATCACAATCTTCGTATTTACACCATACAAGCCAGTCCAATTTTTCACTAAGACGGTATCCATCTTCTTCCAACGGATACTTCTTGTAGGAGTCAACAAATAAATCAAATAGCTGGAGATGATTTTCGTTTGTTATAGTTAAGTCTTCACCCTCGTTATCACAAGTATCAATATCTAATTCGTATTCGCTTAGATGATGCCCCAATACATCTTCTGCTATGAAATCTTTTAGTTCCTCTATAGTAATTGTCATTTAATTACCCTCTTAGTAAGCTTTCTGTTTTAATTTCGTTAGATATTTGTTTATACTTGCTACCTTTAGGAAGATCTATTACAAGTATTAAGTTTTCTCTATCAGCTAATTTTTTTAACCCATCTTCTGTTAGGCCGGAACACATATTAATGCCATTCCATCTTTTTATGTCTGAGTAAAATACACATTCTTCTTCTGGTAGACTGTGCCATTTAGCAACAAATTTATCATTCCAAGTGGTATTTCCTACAGCTGCGACTAAATATTTATCATTACTGTTTTTATGTACTTCAATATTTAATTTAATGTCGTATGTATAGTCTTTAGGCATACCAGACACCTTAGTTACATGACGTTGTTCTTTGTAACTGTCCCACTCTAGTTCAATTGTAATTACTTTGTTATTTTCCATTTAGTAATTTCTCCAGCTTAAGTTCTTTAAGTTTTTGTTTATAGTCACTGCTTGTAGATGCATCAGGTAATACCGATAGACAGATTACATTACTTTGTTTGATAGCATCAGGATGCACAGCATAAGCGGGTTTAAATTCATTTGTAAAAGCACATTCTGCATGAGGTACTCCATACCATCTAGGAAGCCATTCGGCTTCTACCTCTTTATTTCCTATGCATAAATATTTAGCTTTATTTAGTTCTTGTTCAGACATAGTAAACCATATCTCCTCGTCATTTGGTTCATCATGTTGTTTGTCTTCCCAATCATCTGGGAGCATACTTTTAACGTATCCCATTTTGTTCTAATCTGAGTTTTGTTGGTTTAACAGATTCTACTGACCAGTCACGATGTTTGTGACTAGGCTCATATTCTCTTGGGTAATTTGTACCTCCCCAGTATGATGCTAAGTCATCTGCTTTTTTTGTTGCCTCTTGTTCATTATTTGCGTTAATGTAGACTTTGACTCCTTCTTCTACATAAATCATAACTTCGTAAGTTTTCATCACAATCTCCTAACTATTGATATACACGTTATCGCTAGCTCTAGTTAGAGCTACATAAAATAGTCGTGCTCTAGTAGCTTTATCACGACATTTATTTAGGTTTGTTTTATCTATAAATACAGCTGGGAAGGTTCCTCCCTGAGCTTTGTGAGTTGTTCCTGCAAATGGAGGACGTAGATCTGCTAATGAATTTTTAATCTTGTAGTACTCTACCCATCCTTGTTTAGAGCTATCTGCTTTAGCTCTCTTTTTGTATTCTTTTAATACTTTGTTAGCAGCAGCGGGGCTTATTGGTGAAAATACTGTTTTGATATCTGTTTTTTTATATTCGCAATAGTCCCCCCGTACTGTTACATCGTATCCGGGAATATCGCACATTTCACATTCCCTATAGTCTTGAACAATTACTGATTCATTATTAGCAAGTATTGTTTTGTCTCCGTGCATAACTACGCTATTAGCTATTAACCTTTCCCCTGGGTAAAAAGGTTCTACTACGTCTTCTAAGAAGTACGTAGCTTTACGAATCATATTGTTATAGTTAATTGCAGATGTATTGGTATAGGTACATAAGGGTATGTCTACTTCTGCTCCTGTAGTGTAATTTAGATACTTACCTACAAAGGTAGATATAAATTCAGAGTGCGGAAGTATATGGATCCCTTGGCCTTTAGTATTAAGACAGGTTTCTATTGTTGGCTCGCTAGTTCTAGTTCCATCTATGTATTCTAGAAACTCAGCTGCTTTAGCTAGAATAGGATTATCATGCAACTGCCTATGAATAGTAGTGAGTTTAAAAGTAGGCAAAGACCCATCAAATATGCAACAGATATCTGATGGTGGTGGTAATTGATAGTCATCTCCTACAAATACAACGTTTAGGTTTTTAGTCTTAACTATATTTACTATAGATTTTAAGAACTGCGTTCCAATCATGGAAGCCTCGTCAATTATGACTACAGATCCTGGCTTTATTGTGGAAGTTCCGGCTACTGCTATTGTCTCTTTGCCCGAGTCATTAATTACTGGGCGTAGCTTGAACAGTTTATGAGCAGTTGTAACTTTAATTCTATGAGATATAGTATTTGCTAAAACGTTAGCAGCTCTGTGCGTACTGGCACAAAGAGCTACAGGAGTTATAGGAGATCGGGATTTTATTTTTTCTATAATTTCTCCAACTACCGTAGTCTTACCAGTACCTGCTGATCCAGTAAGTACAGCTATGGATGGGCGATTAGATTGGATAGCTAATGTATCACATATCCCGTCTATCGCATCAATTTGATCTTGTGAATATTTCATGATTGTCCTTTGAATGTTTCATGTTCTCCTCTGGAAAGATTATCAAGATGAAATCCTATATAATTTCCAATTCTTTCAAGCTGTCCTGCAATTGCTCCTAATTGATTATCAAGTTTATCCGCGTTGATCTCTTGTTGTCTTTTAAGTTGCCCAATGACTGCAATTAATAGTTCGGCATCATTTTTGTGCATATTTTATCTCCTTTAATGTTGCATTATTATTTAGTGGTACTAACTTATCCCAAGACTTCCCTATTTCTAGTGAAGCTTTCATAGGAACATCGATGGATCTTATAGCGTCATCATCATTCCATTCCATTTCTTCAATGAGTACATCATTTAGAAACTTGATGCATTTTGGATCGTCTTTTACTATGAAATAACCGGCGTCATGGATCATGTTGCACGGTAGGATATCCTTACTATAGCCTGCGTCTTCTATACGCTGGTTAGTAGCATTCATAGCTCTGTTCAATAACATTCCCCAAGATTGGGTTATTGCATTATTAGCACTACGAGCTTCTTTATCTGCTTCGTAAGGTGTTCTAGACGTTCCTAGAATACATTGGGATATGATAGGAGTTCTTAGTTTTAATCCAAACGCGCACTCTACATATCCATGAGTTTCCATGAATTCTCTATTCTTTTCATTGAATTCTTTAGATACTTTGTATAAATCATGGAATGCTTGTTCAATTTTGATAGCTTGATCCATTGGAAATCCAGTTCTCTTATGAAGAGTATAAGCTGTCCCCATATATTGCAGAGCAAATGTGGGACCTTTGGATCTACGCCGTAGCTCTGGGTATTTATGTTCAATAGAATTGATACTAGCTACGTCTGTCGGGTCTATATCCGGCATCTGATCTGCAAAATAGGTTTGTGCTCTCAGGGAATGCCCGTCATAGCCGTCTGTGTATACTTTAATTCTGTTAGGATCTTTACTAAGAATAGCTCCTATCCTCTCCTCTAGTGCGGAGAAGTCGGCGCCTGCAAATAGCCAACCTTCAGGAGCTTCAATACAGCTTTTGATTAACTTACCCATGGCGCCATGAGCTGGAAGATTAGTTAGATTAGGCGAATTACTAGCTAATCTCCCGGATTGTGTACCTCCTAATTTAAGATTGCCATGCAGGAAATCCTTTTCTTTCATAAAAGCTTTTATAAATGTACCATCTATTTTATCTACATCAGCTAGCTCTTGTATGTAGTCTAGTAAGTCCAGAATATCCTGGTCTTCTGTATGATTTTTTAAATCTTTTAGGATGTCTCCTCCTGTAGCAGGAGCACCTGATTTAGTCTTATCTATAATAGGTAACTTTAATTTATCGAATAGTAGATCTCCTAACTGAGGATGACTACTTGGGTTGAACTCAACATCTTGAAAGTCTTCTAAAGGTTTAACTAGCTTTTTTAATTTAGCATTAGCTGCTTTGCATGCTTCCTTTTGTAGTACTTTATTGTATGTTTTAATATGAGGGTTTTCCTGTATCTGCTCGCGCAGTACTCTATTCTTAGCTTCTAATATAGAATGCACTTCTTGGACCCTAGTTGAATTCATAGGTAATCCAATTAGCATCATCTTAGTTAGGGTGTATAAGCTAGGTTTGAATATCTCTAGGTAGGGACGCGAGGATAGCTCATCTTTATACTTTTCCCAAGTATAGAAAGTAGCTAAAGCGTCTATTAAGTTATATTTTAAGATCTCTTTTTTAGAATGCTTAGTGATATTTTTAATCTCTATCGCGTAGTTTCCTACATACTCTAGAGCTACTTCTTTTAGACCTATGGATACGGGTGTAGTAGCGTTCTTAGCTAAGTAAGCTAGTATCATAGTGTCATCAAAAGTTTTGAAATACTGCAGACCTTCCATCATGCCTGCATAATCTGTATCATTTTCCATCCATAATTCATGGATTAACATCTTTACGTCAAATAGTCCGTTATGAAATATTAACTGACCTTTGTAAGTTTCTAGGAAATCTCTTAGATAGTAGATCCCGTTAATAGATATATCTATGGCGGCTCCTTCATGCTTGTTCCATGCAAAGGCTATCGATACGATGCTGTCGTGCAGAGCTAGTCCTGTAGTTTCTATATCTACTGCCAGTACTGGATACTTGTATAAATGATCCAGTATCTCTCTGTCAGATCCGTGAGCAAATCCATAGTCAGCAGAACTAATCAACTGGCTACTGCCATTAGTAAGTGCTTTAATTCCTGCTTCTATGATTCTGATATTATCCGGTTGTTTAAATAGAGAATTATAATTAGGTATGTACACGCAGTCATACTTTTCGTAGCCTGGGTACTCTCCTTTTAATACAGCTCCATAGTGATCCGATACTTTTACTTTTTTAGTAATAAATTTAAAGTAATTACTATCGGCTACAATGATCTTAGATACGGTATTAGGTATTTTATCGAGTAACTTATCCAAGTAAGCTTTTCCTGTTTTAGCTACTATCTTTGCAGCTGTGTTATATAAAAGTGGTAATGGAAGAACTGATCCTTTACTAATCCCTGCTTCTGCTAATCGGTCTAGATAATGGTTCTGTAGTCCTATTTGGTTTTTAAGAGCATCTTCCTTACACAGTAGAACAGTAGTGATTGACATAAACAGTTTCCCCGATAGTTGCTGGTTCATGATCTGAATTACATATCCATAAAACAGGATAGTCTACAGGATCCATTTTTTCTTCTCCGTATAAATCGGTGAAGTAAATTAGAGCCTGAGTAGGGTGCTTGTCTACGTAATCTAATACTGGTAGAAACGAAGTTCCCCCTCCTCCATGGAAATCTAAGGACATAATATCTGTCCCTTCATCTACTTCGTGAATCTCGTGGATGTCAGCATCGCAATCGATAATAGTCATTTTCTCGGGATTAAATGTCTGCTGAATCCCTACTATTTCACTTAGCATTTCTTTTAGCTCATCGTCTTCTACGCTTCCGCTTGTATCGATAGCAAATGTTAAATGCCCTAAACCATGGCTGTGTAGACTTGGCATATATGTGCTTGCGTTATATCTGCGATTTCTACGCGCCCATGAAAAGTCTTCTTTAACTCTCCTGTCTAAAAATTTATGTAGGATTACTTGCCAGGGTAATTTAGGATTTAATATTTCATCAATAACTCGGAGTATCTCGCTTGGTATATCTCCTTTAGAAGCTTTACCTGATGTCATAGCTTGTGTTCTAGCTCTGACTATAATATTAGTTATTTCAGAATCTATCTTTGGCCCTTGATTTTCTCCTGGATTCTCTTCGTCTTCACGCAAGTCAAGCATGAAGTCTCCGATATTTTCTGGTGGATCTTTAATTATGTCATCGTATACTTGTTCAGTTGTCCATTCTTCGTCATATTTATTATTTAATAGTCCGCCTTTAGGTATTTCAAATCCGGACTTGGTAAGCATATAGTTAATTACATAATCTCCTGCGGCGTTCCATGTATATGGATCCTTGTTGCCTCTACGTGCTATATGCTGGAATGCAACATGCCAACATTCGTGTGCCATTAATCCAGCGAACTGAGCTATAGATTGTTTTTCTATAAATGATGGGTTGTATCTGATAGTTGTTCCGCAGACGTCAGCTGTAGCGCATTTATCAGTAATTATATGACGCAGACTTAATGCGATAGTGGAGATAAAAGGAGACCTAGACATAAGCTCTATCTTTGCTTTAAGTAACATTCCTTCTAGGTCTTTTTCCATTACATATCCTCCGGGATTCTAATTCCTAAATATACTGGATGTCTTGGTGCTTCTTTGACACCAATATCAAAATATTTATACTTAACGGTTGTGTTAATTAGATTCTCTTTATGTTCCCATAATTGATCTCTTACATTATCACTAAATCCCGTTCCAATATTAAATTGAACTCCGCTATATACGTCTTTTACAATTAATGCTCCTAGTGTTCCTTTAGGAGTTTTATTAGCTTTATGAGATGAACGTTGACCTCTTCCCAATTCGTTAACTTTCTTCTCATTATTATTTTTCATTTGTTCTTCCATACCAAGTATTCTTGCTTCGGAATCGCTAAATCGTTTTACTTTTATTAAGCCACCTTCTTTAGCTGTGGATCTACCGTGCTTATACATAGCATTAGGATCCCTGAGTATTACTCCTTCATAGCCAATGCTTAGACAATCTATTTCGTATTCTTTAAGCTCTTCCATATTATTAATGACTTGGCTATTAAGAACTCTTACGGTTGTTACATAATCTGGTGATAGAACAACTGTTTCCCGTGTCCTATATCCTAGATTATCAAAGGAAATGTTAAGGTTGAAATTAATTCCTTTTCTACGATTTTTATAAGTTTCTTTTTTTAGAAAACTATCAAATATCCAAAATGTAAATTTGAATTCTTTATCGTGGCTCATAACATGACTAGTGGTATTACGATATACGTCACTATCTGTGGGTGCCCCAACAATTAGTTCACCATCTAGGCCATTAAATTCTTTACGTCCTAATTCAGATTGAACATGTTTATTAGGAATAGGTTTTAATGATCTAGATAGTGCTATACCATTTTGGATCATACAGCGAATGCCATCTAGTTTTGGTGATGCTTCCATCGGACCTCTATCTAGTAGCTTTTCTATCTGTTCGTCAGTAGCTTTGCCAGCTAGCATAGGTTTTAGATTCATTTTTCCTCCGTTTTAAGTAGTTCCCCAACATCATTACTCATAGTAGGTTTTAAAAAGAATTTAACGTGTACAAAGCTTCCTTGCATAGAAGAAATAGTGCAAGTAAATGGACAGGATTTTAGCCACCCTAAAAACTTTTCTATTGCTTCTACCTGATTCATTGTGCCTCCTTTGATGGAATTACCATAATTTCGTTTTCCAGTTCTTCTTTTGTATAATCAGAACCTTCTTCAATTTCTCCTTCAATTAGGTCTAATTTGTACTCTACTGCATCTGCTTTTGAATCAAATTCAAGCTTTCCATCTTTATTTGATAGGTATGAGATTTCTTTACATTCTTCAGAATGCTTGTGGGCTGTCTGACACATTCTTGCTAGTACGTATTTCATTCTTCCTCCTTTACTTCAACAATGTGAGGTTGTTTAAGTTCGTCAACAAAATGTATAGCTTTTGTGATGTCTGGGTATTTAGTTCTAGTGAGCCTTAAATTTAATTCTAGTGCTTCTTCAAGCACGGTATGAATATGATCTAGTCTTTCTAAGTCGGTCATCTAATTTCCTTTGTTAATTTCCAAAGAAGCTTGAAGCATTCTCTGCAATCCATGTTTTAATTAGTGGGTGATTACGTAAATCAGGGCGTCTTCTATATACGTCCTTCAGTGTTATAGGTTGGAATTCTTTAGGAAGTCTGCTATTTGCAGTTAATATCTTCTCGAGATTATCTTCCGTACAGTTATGAGCTAACATAGTAGTTACTGCATATCTTTCACTAGGTTCTTTAGGTACTTTCCATCCTGTCTTGGGATTTTTAAGTATTTGCTCTAGTGTAGGAAGATTCTGATAGATATCACAATAAGTAGCCAGTTCTACTGCGGCTCCTTCTCCTACTGTTCCTGCTAATCTGACCTTAGTTAAATGATCTACACTTTCCTTTGACTTGAGAATTTTGGAAGCAAATTCCCATGTACGAGGGCAAGGAAATGTTAATTCATTAGTTGAAGGATCAAATTTATGAAGAATCTCTGGTTTGAACTTAACCAAAGAGATGATTCTATGATCTATATCGTTTTCGTTAGCCCAGCCGATCCATACCTTATGGTCTGCCTTCATTCTATAATGAGTTAGACGGGATGTAGTAGCTGTGCTTTGAGTATTAACAATTGCTCTATCTGTGGTTAAATTACCAGCTGCGGCTATAAGACATCTAGGATGGAGCTTATGTTTATATACTTCTCTATCCAGAATTAGCTTATAGGCTGCTGCTTCAGTCTGCTTATTTCCTGAGTTAAATTCGTCAAGAAACAATAACCATCCTTCTTTTCCTTCGGGAATTTCATCATCTTCAATAGGAAAGTACTCTGGAATATGGAAGGTCATTCTTCCATCTATTACTCCCGGATAGCCTTGCATATCCACTGGTTCACACTGGGATATCCTAAAATCTATTACTTTTAGATTAAACTCTTTAGCTATAGACCGGATAATATCTGATTTTCCCATGCCTGGGCTAGATGCAACCATTGGAGTGAGACCTATTTTGAGGTCTTCTATCAGAGCTTCTTTTAGCTCATCTGCGTTAACTTCAAACATTAGTTATCCTCCAATAAGTTTATTGTTTGACGTTCTCCTAGAAAATCTGGAGCTTCAACGTGTCTTGCTTCTTTTCTAGTAGCTTTTCTTTTAACTGGTTCTGGAGGTATATACTTATGAAGACTAGAAGGTAATACCTCTCTTAGTTGTTTATGTGTTTTATTTTTACTGGTGGTAATTTCTAGATAATTCTGCATACGTGATTTTTCTTGTAGGAATTGAATCTTTTCTTTACAAAGATTCTCGGCTTCTTGCCGCATATCAATATGCAATTCTTGATGTTCTGCAGTTGTACCACCATAGCTATTAAAAGTTATTGGATTAGCTATTGGTATTGGTGATGTAAACCCCCACATTTCTTGTATATAATCTAAATTGTGCCAATCTGTAGTAGAAAATCTTGGTAAATTATCAGTTTTTAAATCTTTTTCATTAAATTCTCTATGCCAGGGATATTTAATTTCTATATGATATGATTGATGTTTGGCAATTAATTCATCCGGTATTTGGTCAAGTAATGGTTGATATTGAGCAATCCAGCATTCCCGTGAATCGTGGGCTATTTTCGTGGCTCTATCTCTTAATCTCTTTTCTGTAGCTTGGTATAGATCTCGTAATATATCATTTTTCATTGAGTCTAAACTTCCTTGACTAATCCTGCTCATTATTATCCTCCAGTAGATTTTGTAAACGGTATCTGTCTATTTGCCTTCTGATTTCACATATTGAACTATCGTGCATCGTAGCTACATACTCCATATTTTTAGCTATATTGAAACCATCTAGGCTGCATTTATTACCTAATCTCCACTGTTGGCAAGCCTTCATTGGGCAATATTGTACCACAAAATTCGACATTAAACAGCTCCTAAATTTAAGTTAGATTAAGTAATATCAGTATCTTAATGTTAAGTATTGGCAATATAGTGAGCTTCGCGGAATCTCTATATTTTTAATGACAAACCACCAGACGCGAACTGGAGTGCTCTAGCCAACCAATACCTATCAAAAATATAAAAAAAGTGGAAGGGTTTATCTCGACCATTTTTTGACCGACTTAAACCCTTCCTGAATTTTTTTAGGTAAAAAAACCAGACTCCCCTCCTGACCGTTAGGGGAGTCCAGTTATTAGTAGCTAGGAAAGCATATAGCTACTGTTTAGGATGTACTGACTTATATCTGCTTCTTTGGAGAACGATAGGGTATCGTTTCCGGTAATCTGACGCAGGATGTCCTCCAATAGATCACTTTTAGCTATGTCAGCCATTATTTCTCGATATGTTCTGGTTACATCCTGAAGATGATTAGGATTAAACACAAAACAATCATGAACATGACTTAATTGGAAGTCACAACGTCTAATCATTTCCCTAGCCACATAGCCATCAATTGAATGGATAACATTAGGACAAAGAGATCTATAATTGTCAGATTTAGTTTGATGGAGCCACCTCAGAGGAATATCACCGAATTCTGCATCTGAGTATACACCATTAGTAGGTTCTACAACAGGTACATACACATGATGCCCATCGGGCATAACCCATGAATGATGGTCTCCTTCTGAATCCCAGCACTCATTGATAGCATCCATTACTTTTTCTGCTCCGGGTAGGAATCCCTCTATAACTGCATAGAATACCTGTAATTCTTCCTTAGATAACAATCTCTTAGGTGTAGCTTTAGAATTATAGAAGTGGGTCATAGCAGCTTGCTTTATGATCTTCCTAGGTACAGGCTTGCTTAGATACCAATGCTTATTCATCTCATCAGCAATGGTAGTATAGACATCCACTCGTTTATCTGGATCTACCATATTTACCTGACTAGCTGTGTCAACGCATCCTGATAGCGCAGCCATCACCTGAAGCCCTGAGGAGGTCGCATCTAGGCTCATTACATATCCTGTAGGCTTACCCTCCTCTGTATCTCTAAGCGCTCTAACGGCCTTACGTCCTAGGATAGGTTCATCCCAGTTAATGGAGTCAAGATTCTGGGTCTTAGCCCAGTCATATCTTTCCGTCCAAGTTAACTTATCCATTCCTGCATGGTTAGCTATAGCTATATACAGGTTTGGTAGACCGGTACTGGTGATCCTTTCTTTATTATGCAATGATAACAGTGACTTACCGTACTCATTACTCTGTAAATTGAGGTCGTATCCTGAAGAATAGCTCCTTCCTCTAGAATCGTATCTCCATACAAAGTGAAACGGGATCCCTAAATACTCTTTAATAACCTTTAGGAATTTCTGTTTATTCATCATACGGTTAGTTTGCTTCTCATACGTATAAGTGGGTGCATCTATTTCCCACTGAAGATCCTGTAACTTATTAATAACGTCATAAGAGAGCGGTAAATCGTGCTTAGTGAACTTATTACCCAGTACTAAGTGCTTTCTTTCAAACAGCCATCCTCCATTATGATTATTAGTCCAAGGCACTGGTCTAGATTTCATAGGAGGTAAGTACTGGAGCCTTTCGATCTTCTGCTTAGCTTTCTTATTTAACGTTAAATTAGGGTGAACGTACCACTCATCATCTATCTGTTGAAACTGGTACAAACCAGAATCAATACAGTCTTTAACAAGAATGATACCCCATTCAAAAGCTTCGTCAGTATCTCTAATTTTTGCTATATGCCCTAGTTGAGCAGATATAGCTTGGATTGGCCTTGCGACATTATCCTTAAGAAGTAGAGAGAAGAACTTAATGAATATTTCTTTATTGGGAACAAGTCCCCTATTAAGCTCTGCGATGTTATCCAAGATATTCAATTCCATAGAGAATGGGATATTTCCTTGGATTGCTTCGAGTACTATTTCATCTGTAATTCTTGTAGACCAAGATGTTTCCATTAGGTACTGATCTATTTCTTTATCTTTATCATTCTCCATTTGAGTGCTCCTCGTTGATAGTAAATAGAAAAGCCCCTTAGACCTGCAGAGTCTAAGAGGCTTGAGAGACCAATTCCACGAAGTGGATTTATCAGTTACTAGAACTAACGGGAAAGGTATGCAGTTTGCTTATTGTAAATTCATCTCCAAATCATAGTACTCATTTGTTTCTGAATCATAAGCTTCTATCTGTACTGGACCACCCGTATCAGGATTTACTACGATTACTTCTAAATCATGTACTGTTCCTTCAGAATCTGTAACTTGTATTTCTCCACCTGGAATAAGTAACCCAGTGTCTTCTACGGTTTCTCTTGTTCCAGTTCCTATTTCAATGTCTGGGGCAATATCATTACCTGACGTACTCATTCCATAGTCAATTATTCCATCCCATCCATTAGCTATTTTAGGAAAAGCTATAATTAGATGGAACATTAGATAAAGGACAGTTAACAGTAGAACTATCCATGCCGCCGTATCAAGACGTTTTTCCATGATCTATTTCCTCCTGTAATTGTTCAACTTGTTTTCTTAATGTGTATATTTCAGCTTTTTTATTATGCAACTCGTCTTCTTGTTTCTTAATAATTGCTAATAAACCAGTGTCTTCAGTTGAATGTTTTGGTATTAACTCTTTAACAGCTGGTATTAAATTTACTACTCTTTCAACAGTACGTATTGATGGTATTTTCATGTCTCCTCCTAGTAGTCTATCGGCCAGTCGTCTTTATAAAGAGTTTCTTTTTCAGGCATGATTAATACAGGTCCCATTGAGCTTATTTTAACTTGTTTCTTTAAATCTTCATACATTTCAAGTGTTACTTCATCAATTCTATTCATGTGAGCGGCTGCCTCTTCAGCCTCTTGTTTAGATTTAAATACCAGTCTTATCCCGTCTTCATCTACAACAGTAGCTAAACGTTCCAAGCCATGGTCACATTTAACATTCTTAACTAATACCCAATTCATATGTTCCTCCCTGGTTTAACTTTTATACATCCAAAGCTGGCTGTTCCGTTTCTCCTGCTATCGTAAGCTTTTAAAGCTCTTTGCTGCTCTTTAATACATACTGATTTGTTGGGGTATTGTCCTAGATTATTTATATGATCAACCGTGTAAGGTTGGTTAAATATTATCATTAGAAGTACCCACATCTTTCTTTCTCCTTATAGGTATAATGTTATTTTTTAACATTCCTTCTTTCTGTTCCAGTCTATACTCTTCATCTTCTTTTGCAAACCTATCAATTGCTAGATCATCTATAAACTTTTGATTTTGATGGGTCATAGCTTCCCTATCTTCTGCACAGTACATAAACATTAGCCAATTTTCAAAGGCAGGCACTACCTTATATTTTAAAAAGTCATGTCTAAATGTACTTGTATAGTTTATAGCTTTATACTCGTCCTTACAAAATCCTTTTAAAAACATAGTAATTGCGTCTGTACATTCAGTATTCATAACTTCTCCTTTAAATTTGGCGGGCACCAGAGCAACCAGGAGCACCAATTTGCTCCGGCACCCTTAGACAGCATTGGTAGGTAATAATCCTACACCCCGCCGTCAATAATTAATAGCAAAGTACTTCTTTTTCGGATCTCTCGTTGTACCAATTAATGCTTTCTTAATTGCAATATCGCTATTAGTAGCTTTGACTTTATCTATCTTGATTAATTCAGTCTTTGTAACCTCATATACTGTATATTTCACTATCTTGCTCCTTTAAAGTTTAAGTTCACTATCTCACTATCTTACAATTAAACCTTAGCTCACCTTACGGTGAGCTTCGGTTTATTAATTAGAACAGCTATTAAATACATCACATAGCTTACCGTAAGGGTAATTATTAGCCATTTCCCATGCATTAACATAGTCAGCTAATAAGAACAGACCTACGGATACAGCAATAAAGATTACTGTAATTCCAATAAAACTAATTAATCGTACATATTCACAATAGCTAATGTATCTCTCTCTAGTAGTCTTAGTCATGACTTACCTCCATAGGTATAACCTTGTCGTTCCACAACTGGAAGAGGGTCTCCGCTGGGTAAGGGATAGCCTGTAACAATGAATTCGCCACAAGTATCGCAATATCCATTGCGTTCGTTACAAGGCAAATCAGTAAGGTTATTAACCCAGACAGTCCCATTAACAACTGAATCAGATTGTCTTTCAGTATGTGTATCGTAGTAATCCTTTGATATTCTAGCGTAACAATGATTGGATAAAGCACCCATAGTAATCTCCTAATAAGAGTATTTATAAGAACGGTGGCTTTTGCTTGCACGATTCGTTACTTAGTCTATTCGTTAAATAGATACCACCTACCTGTTAAGGCAAGCCTTTCAAAGGTGGAGCTACACCTCCATGTACTTCATTAACCCAATCCACATACTCACAATCCGAGGAGTATTCCATGTAATTCCTAATTTCAAGTTTCCTGCGGATCAGGGCTTTTGTTTCTGCTTCTGTATCACCAATAATGTCGCTATTAAGCTCTCGCTCTTCCTCCGTACCCATCATGATATCTGCATATACTTCTTCTACTTCTAAATCATGAACTTTTGCACAAGTACCGTATTCCATTGTAGGCATAGCAAATCTCCTAAGTTTATAGTTTATAGGTTGTAGGTATAAGTGAGCAGTTTATACTCATGCTCAGGAGTTTATGCTTAGAACAGGTCGATAAGTCCTTTAGCATCGATAGCTCTGTGGATTTCTTTGTTCTCCGCAGATGCTTTTGCTTCTTTGTGAGTTTCTTCTACGTCTGAGTCATCCAGAGCAATAGAAGCATCACCAGCCGTTACAAACCCGCAGAATTTGAGTTCGTTAGCAGTCTTAAACATCACCTTAAGACTCTTACCCTGAGTCTCAAGCAGAGAAGTAGCTGGATTTAGAAACATGTCCGTAATTTTCTCTACGTCATTTCTGCCGTCTTTATATTTTGACGGGTCTTTATGACGGGATTCGTATTCTGGAACCATATTTTCAGCAGGTTCGTAATACTTTTCTGAAGTACCAATTACATATCGGAGCTTCGGAGTTTTAGACTTTGCATCTTTAGTTACTTTAGGTTTGTTAGTGTTAACACCAGTCATGACTGTCCTCCTAAGTGAACATTAATATTAAGCAGATAGACTTAAGTGCCTAAATGCCTTTTTTACGAAGTGGTTTTGATTTTAAGCATTTTTTAAATAACTAACACCTCTCTTGGCACTCTCTTACAGTGTCTTTATCTTATGTGTAAAAAAGGGGTTTCTTAACCCGTTGAGGATCCCGTACGGTCAGGTATTGGGATCCCCAGTTAGGTTAAGTTTTACAGATGTTGGATGCTTTCCAACTGTTTGATCTGTGCATCAGTAAGATTGCCTTGTGGTTTAGCAAGCTCAGTATTGATGTCTTCGAAATGCTGACGTTGCTGAATTACGTGCTCTTTGACCATGGCGTTTTTCACGATGCATGCGCCGTGGAAGATAGTACCTGTAGCTTGATCTACGGTTCTTAGCATGTAGCAACCTGAATTTGATGCGGTATCTAGTAATTCCATTTTGTATCTCCTATATAGGATTAATAAACGACAAATGCCCCTTATACGAAGTGACGTTGACTTTTATGTGTCACAAAAAAGATAGTTAAATTTTTAGGGGGCGGGGGTGGAGTTGGAACTGCCTTGGCAGTTGGTTAGTATTACCTTCGTACCTAAATTAAAAATTTTTCACGCGGGCTTTGGGCCGAGACCATCTAAGTGTTTTTCCACTCGGTTTAGTGTTGCGCCAAAGCGAGTACGTGCCTGCGGCACGGACGAAGCTTGGCGCATAAATAATATATAAATAACAGGCTCGTGCTTCTTATTCTTAGAAGGGAATTACTTCTTTAGATACAGTAAGTTGTAGATTTTTCATTCTCAGATCTGAGATTAAACTGCCCATTTAAATCTCACATATGAGATTAAACGGAAGTTAAGTATTGCATTTTGTAGTTTTTAGGTATAAATAGTAAGTAATATGAACGATACTTATTTTTAGGAGGAAGGATGATTCACCCAGTTAAGATTTTTGATGGGAAAGGTAATTTGCTAAGGACAGTACAGCCTACTTTTGATGCTAATCCGAAATCTACCAGGAAGTTCCTGGCGCATCCGTGTCCGGGTTGTGGGGAGAAGACGACTAAGAAAGCTTACTGCCATACTTGTTTACGAGAAAGAAATAAGAAAACCCGCCCATTCGAGGAGAAGTAAGGACGGGTTTTCCATCACGCCTCACTCAGGAGGAAAAGAGGCACAACTCATGTTGCAATTAGAAGATATCATAAATGGGGAGCTAGTCAAATAATGTTTAACAAATTTCAACTCGGGACACCGCCAGCGACACTCCTAGCTAATAATAAGTTGTCTTCTGACGCTGCGCTTGTTTTATTGAA
>VTLG01010931.1_pt1 | contig 71370 bp, 93 predicted proteins | sample 4694571 | NCBI WGS metagenome assembly VTLG01 (sample SAMN12604809, study PRJNA352737) | marine metagenome | biome: ENVO:00000447; feature: ENVO:00000209|ENVO:00000569|ENVO:01000036; material: ENVO:00002151; isolation source: viral sequences binned using virsorter ...
ACAAGGTATTCAAGGTGGACAGGGAGTTCAAGGTATTCAAGGAGGTCAAGGTACTACAGGGACTACAGGTAATACAGGTCCTCAAGGTGGTACAGGTACTACAGGTAACACTGGTCCTCAAGGAGCAGCAGGTGCTCCAGGAGCAGCAGGTGCTCAAGGAGGTCAAGGTACACAAGGTAGACAAGGTGTTCAAGGAAACGAAGGTGGTACAGGTAGTGCATCTCAAGGTGGACAAGGTTTACAAGGTAAACAAGGTACTACAGGAACTACAGGTAATACAGGTCCGCAAGGTGCTACTGGAACTACTGGTAATACTGGTGCTCAAGGAGGACAAGGTACTACAGGTAATACAGGAGCGCAAGGTCCACGTGGTAATTTAGGTTCAGCAGGTCCTCAAGGAGGTCAAGGTATACAAGGTCCGGGTAACGACCCCGGTCCAGAAGGTCCACAAGGTGGTCAGGGTGTTCAAGGAAGAGTAGGAGACACAGGTTCTACAGGTGCTCAAGGTGCTACTGGTTCTACAGGTGGAACTGGTGCTCAAGGTGCTACTGGTACTACAGGAAATACTGGTCCTCAAGGTGGTACAGGTACTACAGGTAATACAGGGGCTCAAGGAGCTACTGGAACTACAGGAAATACAGGACCACAAGGTACTCAGGGAAGGCAAGGTGTTCAAGGTCCTCATGGAAATCCCGGTTCTGCGGGCCCTCAGGGAGGACAAGGTATACAAGGTCCGGGTAACGAACCCGGTCCAGAAGGTCCACAAGGTCCACAAGGTGTTCAAGGAAGGATGGGTAATACTGGTAGCACAGGAGCCCAAGGTTCTACGGGTGCAACAGGTTCTACAGGTTCTACAGGGGCTCAAGGAGCTACAGGTAGTACTGGTGGAGCAGGTTCTCAAGGACCACAAGGAACTACAGGTGGCGGTACACAGGGTATTCAAGGTCCATCAGGAAGTGGTGGTTCAGCTGGTTCACAAGGTCCACAAGGTCCAATAGGTCCTTCTGGTGGTGGTGGTGGTGGAGGTACTACCATTAGTCAAGCTGGTGCAGGTGGTTCTCCATTAATGGGTGCAGCTCCAGTTACTTGGTTAAGTGGTGCTCCAGCAGAATTATATGATATGGCTGGAAATGGTTTTGCTCCACATGGATATTGTTATGCATCTGTTAGTGGTACTAACTATTATTGGCCAGTATGGGTACAATTATAACGATAACTTTATATACTACGACCAGTTAAAATATATTATTACCACGTATGGCATCGAGCCAGCGAAGTGAGGTACATATATATGGCAAATTTTAAATCAGCAATACTAACCACAGGTTCAGTAACAACTGCTACAGGAGACAATACTGAAATGATAGCCCCTATTGACGTTTCTAATGAAGATAGGATTTCTTTTCAATTTTATAATCCTAATGGTACAGCAGGACACATAGACACTATTAAAGTTTATGGTAGACTCGGAACAACATCTGGAACGCTCGGTGGAGCTTCCGAATGGACTCAAATAGGAGACGATGTCGTAGTTAGTGGAAGTTCAAGTGCACTCAAATCTATATCTACTACAGGTTTAATGTGGGTAGGAGCTACAGTTTCAGGCACTACAACTTTTGGTTCTGGGCATACTTACGCTATTTTACGACAGGCATAAGTAGATGGCAGTAACAAACTGGGTTGGTGGTGACTCTGGTGGAACAACCGATTGGACAATAGCAGCTAATTGGGATAATGGAGTACCCGGTTCAGGTGACGATGCTGTAATCGGTAACGTAACACATGACCCTACTATTCCTGACGGTACAGACCCCACTTTAGGTTCTATACAAGTTGCTACGGGAGGACAACTTACAGCCGGAAATAATGTTATTACTTTAGATGATGTTGATGGTAGTGGTTTTGCTTTCTATCTTAATGGGACTGGAGCTTTTGTTAAAGGTACTAGTACTATAACTTTTACAAACTCTTCCAACCAATATATTGCTATTAATACTAGCAATGCAAATAGAACATTTTATAATGTTACAGTAAATAAAACTGGTTCTGGTGATGTATACATTTATCAATCACGTGATGGTAGCAGTAATGAACCTCTGGTTATATCTAATAACCTTACAATCTCAGCACGAGGATTAAGCACAGCCAATGATGCAAGTTCTCCTTCTACATACTTTGACCTTACAGTAGAAGGAAGCACAAGTATAACAGGAACATTAACTTGTAATACTTCTACGGTAAGTTTAGGTTCTGGTACATCAAGCGGTTATGCTGTGGCTGTGAACAACGGAGGAACATTCACGGGAGGCTCTGGAACACATACAATAGGTGCTATCAGTATGCTTGCAGGTAGTAACACAACCTTTACCTCTGGAGTAACTACTTTCGATTCCCATGATGGAGGTAATATTACTATTGCGTGGACTGGAACTTTTGATGACGGCAATGGAACTGTAACTTTTACAAGGGCAGGTAATCAATATCTCCATAGTACCTCAAATGCTGCTATCACTCTCTATAATGTAATAGTAAATCATAGTTCGTGTAATGTTCAATGGAGGCAGACACTTGGTGCTTCTCTCCTAACGATAGCCAACGACCTTACAATCACCGCAGGAACATTCAACACCAGCGAAGAAACTGCTGGAACAAGTAGAAACCTTACAGTAGCAGGAAATACAACTATAGGCAAAGGGGCAAGTGCAGGAGGGGCAGACGAGGCAACATTAACTTGTAACGCTTCAACTGTCAGTTTAGGAAGTACTTACTCAAGCGATTATGGATTATATGTAAAACGAGGTGGAACATTTGTTGGTGGCACTGGGGAACATACTATGGGTTCTATTAGTATGGAAGATTATGCTACTGCTAAATTAACGCTTACAACTCACGCCAATGGAACTACACTTAATGCAGGAGATTATGGAAGTGACTATATTGTAGCAGTAGGAGCAGATTCGACCATTACCAGTACTAATTCACTTCTTGTTTTGGCCACATCCAAAACAGAAGCTACATATAATTTAAATTTACATGACCATTTTAATAATTTAACGGTCAATTCATCAGGCAAGAAATTCTACATTCAACAGGCAACAACCCTTGCTGGTAATTTTACAATAACTGCTGGAGATGTTGATACGACAGGAAGTAATCATGCAATTACAGTAACAAAACATATAGATATAACAGGAATACTTACTGGTAATGCTTCTGCTATATCAACAGGAACTATGACGCTTCGGGATAATTCTTCACTTGTCAGTACAGGAACAATAACTATAACTGGTAACGACAAAGCCAATTCACCATCAGGTGCTGGATTTATTTGGAGAAATATAGAAACAGATGGAACTGCTTTTGCACCAACAGCAGGTAAAGTTCATTTCTCTGGTACAGATAATAATGGTGGTTATATTTTTGAAAGTAAATTTCACGATGTAGATGTGACGTTAGCAAGTACGGGTCAAGATGTAGCAATGTCTGGTGTAGTTGGTGACCTTATCACGATTGGTGGTGACCTCACAGTTATAGAAGGAACCTTAAAAAGAAACAGCGAGGCACACGACATTACTGTAACTGGAGATGTAGAAGTACAAGATGGTGGTGTTCTTGGTGATAACGATGAGACTGGAGCAACGTCCTTTGGAAGTCTTACAATATCAAGTGGAGGAACTTACAAGGCAACAAGCGGAATTACTACTCTTAATGGTAATTTTACTATGTCATCTGACACTGCTACTTTTACACATAATAGTGGTACAGTAGAAATCGCAAATAATTGTGAACTTCTTCCAACAGATTTTGATTCTTCAGAAACTGCAAGACATGTATTCAATAATGTTACACAGAGCGCAGGAACCTTTTATTTAGAAAGACCTTGTAAAATAGAAGGAAATTATACTAAAAGCGGAGGCGACTTAGTTCATTACACTAAATGTACAATGGGAACTACATCTGCGTCAAGTACATTAACAGTCAATTCTGGTGAATGGAAAATGTATGGTTATTATGGAAGTCCATATCTTTATGCGGCATCTGAGTTAAAACCTATTAATATTACAGGTTCAGTAACTGACCCTATTAATTGGGATAATGTAGATTCAGTAACTAGAGATACATATATTTATATTAAAGGAATTAATTATCAAAAAGATACTACAACAGGAGGTAACGGTGCAAGAATCGTATTAGACGGAGACTGTGAGTTTGATGCCGTAACAGTAAGTAGTGGAGATACTTTAGATTTGAATGGACAGAGGGCTAAGTTTGATGGAGATTTTACATTAGCAAGTGGGACACCAGTTCTTAAACTTGCAGATTCTATGTTTATATGCACAGGTGATGTAGAATGGAACGGAAAAATTCCAACATCTAATGCTAATACTATTTTGTGGCATAATGTTAGTGGCGAAAAAACATGGCGCTCTAATTATTCAGAAGGTACATTCTTCTGTGATGGTGCACCAAGCACCGCAGCTACTAAAGTTCATTCTTATGCATGGAATCAAACTTACACCGATAAATTAATAGTAGGTACAGGTATTTTTAATAATGATAGTATAAATATAGGAGCTTCTACTAAAATAGCAGTAGCTGATGGTGGAAATTTTACTGCTGGAGGAAGTTCAATAATAGAAAGTGCCGGAACTATTTCTTTTAGTGGTGGTCTTATTGGTAAGAGTGCTTACGATTTCAATGGTGCAGCTAGTGGTGGAGGATTTATCAATTGCACTGCTAATGCGGTTTTAGAAGATATTTTTGATGGCGGTGGTACAGTAGAAGCTTGGATAAGAATAGATGGTGATGCAGGAACAGCATCAGGTATGCGGCCATTTAGTAAAGATAAGTGGTTTGTTTCTGTAGATAATGACGCCAGTGGAGACGTATACAAATTAAGATTATATCAGTTCTTTAGTGGAGATAACGGAGTATGGTCTTCTACTAATGCAGTACTTTCTAAAGATAAATGGCATCATATTGCTATAACTTATAACAATGGAGCAACTACAAACGACCCAATAATGTATGTTAATGGTGAACAAGTTGCTATAACTGAAACTGGAGAACCTACTGGAACTTTCGATGCAGATGGAAGTGATGAATTATATTTAGGTAACAGAGAAGACGGTGCAAGAACGTTTAATGGAGTTATTGGTATGGCAAGATTATTTGATGATATAAGAACAGTAGGTGAATTAAGAACAGATATGTTTAATGCTTATGCAGAGATGAGTAGTACACACCTACTCAAAGCAATGTATCAGTTTGATGAAGGAACTAGCACTGCTTTAGAAAATGTAGCTAATGCAGGAACTGCCGATGGAACAATTACAGCCAATAGTTCAGCTTGGGTAGGAGAAGGAGAGTATAGTAAAGCATCTTCTACAATTAAAACTACTGCTAATGGTGCAGAGTTGTGGTTAAAATCGGGAGTAACAGATATTAATAATCTTGATATTGATGGTAACACTACTATCTATACTCTAGGAGGAACTAATTTTAAACTGATGGGAGATTTAGATGTAGCAGCTAGTAAAGATATAGCTTATGCAGGGCAAATTAAACTATTTAATTCAGGTGAAACATTTACATTTGGTACTCCAGCAACAGCTGTTAAAGACGTAACTTCTTTCTCTACAAGAGAAGCAGGTACATTTACAATACCTGAAGTTACTATAAATAAATTATTTATGGACACAGCTGATTCAATAATAGTACAGTCGGGTGACCATACTTATAATGCTGAATTAGAAATAAATACTGGTGCGACTTTCAATGCTAATGGTAATACATTAACATCAAAATTAATTGATATGAATGGGACAGGCACCCTTAATATAAACAATTCGACTTTAAAATTTAGTGCTACTGATGGATTAACTTCTACTTCTACTAATACACTTTCAGCAGGAACTACTACTACTATTGAGGGAAATTCTAAAGCTTCAAAATCTACATTTGAATCTCAAAACAATTTTGTAGTTGTGGGTAATGTTAAATATCTAGATGTTACTAATGAAGAATTAAAAGTAACTGGAGGAGTTACAGACTGTACAGGTTTAATACACCAAATGCATCCTACACAAGATGCAGACCAACAGCTAGATAAAGATACAGCAGATGATAGGGATGTACAATTTGCATCCTTAAATATGGATAGGAATACGGAGTTGGTTGGATAAGCAAAGGTTTAAATATGCCGGAAACAGATAAAGAACTATTGATTCGCATTGACGAACGCGTCAAGACCATTTATAACAGGATGGATAAGTTTGAAACGTTGTTTACAAACCACTTGGCTCATCACGAAATGTGGGAAAATGATATAAAAAGACAAATGCGCTGGTGGGTAGCTTTAGCAGTAACAGCTGCTGGTGGTGCAGGTGCAATGGGGATGATGTAGTATGGAAACGTTTACATGGAACACACAATTTAGAAATAGGGTACGACTTTTAGCAGGTATAGAAGCAGAAGAACTAGATAATGACACTTTAGATATATTAGCTAATATGGCAGCAGAATGGTTTCAAGATAATACAGGAACTACATATACCCTTGATTCAGACAACGCTTATGATATGGCAGTTGTTTATTATACTTGTTATTTAGGTTGTCTAGCCCAAAATGGGGTAGGAATTGACCGTATAACTGTGGGAGATTTACAAGTTTATTATGATACTTCAGAATACGAAGTATATGCTACGCTCGCTAATCAAATGTTGGCTATGAAATTAGGATTAAGTATTAAGAGGACAACATACAATGCAGCACCATACCTTGGACAGGTTAACTGGGACAAGAACGTCACAGGAGTTGGCGCTACAAAGAATATGTATCCTCGTGTCCGAGGTGTAAATTATGAATCTTAGTGAACAAGGTGTTAGACCGGGTGGTATTAATATGGCGCGTGTATTGCGTCACTTACGTTTTAGAACAGACCAAAGTAGGAAGGTAGTATATCACAGACCTCCTATTTATCAGAAAGATGATTACGGTAGTGAAACTACTACTATTGTAACTAATGAGATTCTTATACCTCAGTTATCAGCTCTAATACGCCCTGCTGTAACTGCGGACTATCAATTACAAAGGTCTGGTCACAATATTATTGGGGCAGCAAGAGTGTATACACCAAATATTCAGACAATTAAGAACATTCCTAATTTTGACCAAACGGTAGGGAAATCTAACATAGACTTTAATGAGATAGAAGGTTGGGACCGATTTATAGATATAAGTCGAGACATATATACAGTTCCTACCTCTGCTACGACAAATTGGGCTTCTGGTAGTGCAGATGTTACGTTTGCGTCTGATGGGCAAACTATTACAGCTACATTAGGCACGGATTATGAAGGCACGTTTAATTATACTCTCTCTACGGGCGTTAATACGCTAGAAGCGGATAGAATACGCTTTGATATTAAAGCTAGTGGAGCAAGCAATATAGCGCTTGTTGATTTTGCTACATTTATTAGTGGTACTACTGGTGCTTCAGATAGAGTCTTAACATATACTCCTGCTGCAATCTCAGTTCCTACAGGGAGCTGGTTAACTGTGGATGTTCCATTTGTGAGTGGAACACAAGTAGGGTCAACACCAGTGGCTAGTGGAACCTCACTTTATTCTGCGGGAAATAGATATGCAGTTAGTGTGGTAAGTGGTTCTAATTGGGATTATGAAGGTAATTTTATAAAGTTTCAGTTTAATATGTCTGGCGCAGCTAGTGGTAATAAGGCTTATATCAAAGGAGTAAGATTTTACAAATCTTTATCATGGCATGTTCATTCAACTAAAGAGTTAAATAAAGATTATATGATTTTTAACTGTGTACGCACTACAGGTGCACGCGATTCAAGAAAGAGGGCTTACAACTAATGGCCCCTGACCATCTTAATTACATAGAAAGGACTTTAATTAATAATTTAAGGTCTGGTAGTTATAAATCTGGATATGATGGAGATACGCAATGGGCGTGGACATCAGGTTCGGTTAAGGTATTTGGTCAATTTCCAGAACCAGAAGAAGCTCAATACCCATGTATAGTGGTAGAGATGATTGCTAATGGTATAGAAGAACAATTCTTAGGTATGGGAATGACCAATGATAAAAGAGGAGAATTATACGGTGTTGCATTTCAGATACATGTTATTGTAGATTCAGAATCTACGTTAGATAATGGTACTGGTACTGGATATAAACAACGGCGTCTGATTAATTATCTGATGAATAACGTAGCTAATATTGTTATGGATGCTACTTTCGATTCTAGTGATACCGAAGTAACTTCTAGATATCATACAGGATTTAAAGAGATAGGATATGACCCTACTCTCGAATTATTTGCAGCATCTACAGGAATGATTGTAGTATTTAAGAACGACAGGTGATAATATGATGACTCCGGGCGAAACTATTAAGATGCCCACCACAGCAGAAATAGTTCAATTAGGTAAAGCTATATCTGTTATAGATAGTGGATTTATGCCTTTTATACCCCTCTCTACACAGTATAAAATGGGGTTAACATCAAAATCTGTAGGTTTTACAGTACCTATTAAGACAATTGACCCCGGTAAAAGAGGTGAAGTTGGTAGGGCTGGTAAAATGCAATGGGCTTATATGCCTTTAAATATACCTCCTCATTCAGACGACTTTGCTCAACGTATTAAGAGATATAATGAAGAAAGAGACGTTAAATCGTCAAGTATACCCGGATATTCCAACATGGAAGAAGATGGCCCTGAAGCTTATCCAGAAGACGCTTTTAAAACTAAAGCAACTAGACAGACTAATCCTAGTGACCAACTAGCTAACGACTTAAGATTTACTCCTGACGATACAATGGCAGCTCGTTCTACACAAATGGCTGCTGAATTAGCTAATATAATTCAAAGTTTTCAAGCAGACCCTTTAGAATCTACAAAAGAAAAAGCTGAGATGGAAGAAGAAGGACTTCTTAATCTTATGGAAAGTTCCGAATTTCCTGAGTTAAACCATATTATGAAAGAAGCTCGTGAGCAAGCTAGAGCTCATGGTGCATTTCAACAAGATTCTAGTTTGAGGACTGGAGAGGAAGGATGGATTAGTACAGAAACTTACGACTGGGGTATAAAAACAGAAGAAGATTTAACTAAAATGTATGCTTTAATTAAAATTATGAATGAAAATATGGTAGGACAAAAAATATCTAATAGAGTAGTAGGTTTGGAAGTTACTAAAGATACCAAATATTTAGCTAAAAATTTCAAAGGAGGGGCAAAAGGAGAATATGCAGGATTAAACCGTCAAGAAATGTCAGAAAAGTTTTTAAAAGAAGCTGATGACCATGTTAATACGGAAATGAAAAATATTATGGCAGAAATTGATAAATTTTACAAAAAATTAGGATATGGTTTCTATTTTAGTGAAGTTAAAGGTCAAGTGGGTGGCAGTAATATAAGTGGATTTGCATTACAGATTTTAGGTAGAGCACGTGAAGCATTATTATCACCTGCGGCTCCCGGTGCACAAGGTAAGTCAGCTAATAGTTTTTCTTTTGCATTTCCAATGGGTGGTGCTACTCAGGGTGGTCCTTATATAGTTAATGTAGAAATGATACCTGAATGGAAACAACAAGATATTTTTATTCCTATTGGTGGTAAACCAGTAAAAGTTTCTTATATTGTTGCTTTAAATTATAATATAGGAGTAGTTCCTATGCAAGAGTTTGGTACTTCTACTAAACAATCTTCTATGGCAAATTTAATATTAAAACACGTTCAAGCTAAAAAATTATTATCTGTTGAACAAACAGCAAAATTTATGGTAGAAGGTGCTATTTGGGCAGGAACTCAACAACAAGTCGCAGCAGATAGGCACGACCAGTTAGGAAGTAGGTTTTTACATGATATAGGTATGAAGTTTGCAGAGAATTATTTAGCATATGCTACAATCGCTGCTACTATGACTAACAGAGAGATATCGGACGCTCTTTTTGGTATGATTCAAGATAATTTAGATAATCCTTCAATGCATAAAGGATTAAGTAAAATAATGGAAGATGCTATGAATGATAGTAATCAACTAACGGATGAGTGGAAACGTAAAGTAGGTGGTTATGATTGGGAAGTACCTGAATATGTATTTGCTCAAAAGGGTGGACCATGGACAGGAACGAAAGCAGATGGTGTAGCTATTACACCTTTAATAGGGTCTTCTTCTCAAGCAGATTTAATTAACAGTTTAGGTAGTTTAAAACGTAAAGGTGGAGCTGCCTCATATACTGCTAAAAGATTAACGCCAGTTGATAGATATAAAGCAGGTAAAAAATCACCTCCAGAAATATTATTTGGTCCTCAAGCGCATCAAGCTAAAAATCAACGTACATGGATTCAAGCTGCTTGGAATAGATTCTCTAGTCTCAGCCCTTCAACTGAAGGATTTGAAGACTACAGTGGTGATGGAGTTATTAGGGTAAGGAAATCATGGATTAATAAATCAGTCAATGTTTATAAGCCTCGTGCAGACATGAGAATGAGGGACTTTTTCCAGAAACAAAGTCGTATGGTTCAGTATAAGTAAAGCACAAGCTTTATATACTACAGGAGAGTAATATAAGGTAAGTGTAATGTAATGTTGTCTAGACACAAAAAGAAAAGGTGAAAATATGGCATATTACCTAGGTAGAGACGTAGATGTATATATCACGACTGAAACGCTAATCACAAATGATTGCGCAATAGGAACCGATGCTGATTACAATCAAGTAGTCTGTATGAGCGATTCCGCAGCCACAGGAGCAACAATAGGTTTCGCTCCATCTATGGCTAGTAACGCATCTGTAAGCGGTGGTCGTGTAACAGATTTGATAGGGTGTGACCTATCTATAACAGCAAGCGATGAAGACATCGGTCCTTTCTTTGGTCATATAAATACTCAAAAAATAGCAAGTGGAAGAAAAGAAACTACAGTGACCCTTACACAAAAAAAGAGTAACCCAGTTTGGGATACAATTTTTAATGGTCCAAGTGCTAGTGCAGATTTTGAAGGCACTAGTACTGAAGCAGCCCGTATGGGTGCTCGTTTCGGATTAGGAAGTGGTTCTGCTTCCGGAGCTGGTACGATTGGTGAAGGACTAGACGTCCCTTACAAAATTAAAGATACAGCCGCAGTTTGTTATGGTTATAGAGTACACGTACGACTAAGAGATGGAGACAATGCTTCACAGAATTCACAAGTATTTACAGTATGTAATGCTGCAATAACAGGACATTCTGTTACAGTGAATGCAGATGGAACAACTGAGCAAACAATGGAATTTACTTCCACCGTAATGCCTCAGCAGAATACAAGCCAGTCAAAAGGCGAGTTTTATAAAACTCAAACACCAGTGGGGCAATTCTGATGGTCTATTTTGTAGGAAGAGATGTAGATGTGTATGTTGGTACAGAAGAAACTGCCAACTCTCTCTGTCACTCAGGTGGCACAGCAGGTCCAACTTGGGCTACTGGAGATTACGCTGAAACAGGCTCATATGTAACATTTGCAGTTCCACGTGCTTCCGGTACCGACGCAGGTGCAGGAAAGTGGGATTACATTAATGGTGTAGACTTGTCAATTGGAGCAATGGACGAAGATATTACTTATCTTGGTTTTAGAGATGTAACTAAAATAGAAATAAAGAAAGAAACTACAGTTACATTAACCCGTAAAAAGGTCAACCAAGTATGGGATGATGTTTTCAACAACGCAAGATTTGGTCTTACAGGCAGCAGTCTTATTGATGCAGCTGGTTTAACCGAACCAAAAATAACCGATGGATATCGAATTTGGATAAGGCTTAAAACTGGCACTGAAGTATTTACTATAAGAAATGCTTGTATACAAAGTCACACAGTTACCACCAATGCGGATGGTACGTCAGATGAAACTATGGAGTTTATGTCTTACATAGACCCTAAGATAGGAACAGCTGCCTATGTTGCAGCCAGTGACGTAACCGACTTATAAGGTAACAACTAAAGCTAAGCAGGGCTGTGCCCTGTTTAGTAATTTTTAAAAACAGAGGAATTAGAAATGACAAAAGAAAAAGATACATGGACAATAGAAAGCTTGATTGCTTTAACTGATGAAGTTCAGAATGAAGACATAGATTTCCGAGGCAAAACATTATCTGTACAGTTCTGTGAATTGACAGAAGAAGAAGAACCAACTGGTGCTTTTAGAGATGATTTTGACACTGAGGAAGATAAAATGAATTGGTATCAGGAATTAGGTAACAAAAGAATACTTATGATGATAGCAAAAGCAAACGAAAGGAATCCGGAAGGAAAAACTTTAGATGAGGACTCATGGAAAAAATTACCTACAACTTTGAGATATAATATTGCTAATAAAATAATGGCAGTAAATACCGAAGCTAGGGAAAATTTTACCATGGGATGACCGAGACACCTAGACCGGTCATCCTTTACGTACCTCTTATGAAAGAGTTAGGAATATCGTGGACTGAAATTAAAAACATGCCTTCTTGGGAGTTAGAAGGACTTCAAGGAGCCTTAAATGAATATAATGCCCTTCATGCTATGGATGGGTATACAGATAAAGAAATAAATGAAATGGCAAAAAACAAGCCTGAAATTAGAGGCCAGTGGGCTCGTTATAAAGAGCAACAGGCCAAATATCATGATTTGTCAGGAAAGGAAAGGAAAGTAAGTTTTGATGGATTGATGTAATATGGGTGTAGCAGGGCAGATATTTGCCGCTAGAGTTGCTATTGGATTAGCAGTGCCATCGCCAAAAGCTCTAAGTCAGACAGGGCAAATGTTAGGTTCATTTAGTGCAAAAATGTATAAGAATCTAAATCAACAACATTTAAAGGCGGCTTCCGAAAGAACTCAAATAACCCTTAACAATTTACAAAATACTAATAAAAAAATTACCGAATTTACTAAACGTCAAGATAGAGAGATGATGTCTGCTGCACAAGCCTCTTTAAATAAAACACAAAAGATGTTTAGTGGAGAATTTGCTAATAAAAGTAGACAAATTCAAGGCATGCAAACACAGATGAAAAAGCTTGCACCAACTGTGGCTCCTAAATTATTCGCTAATTTGAGTAAAGACATGTCTGCTGCTCAAAAATATCAGAAGGTAATGAGAAACTTTATTAATCTTTCACGTGAAGAAAGAAAAATAATATTAGAAGCTACAAAAGTTCATCTTCAAGATGCTAAGGCTACGGCTGCTGCGGCAGTTGCTCATGCTAAAGCTAATAAAGAAATGGCAGAATATGCTAAATCTAAGGTAGAAGATGCTCAACGTCTTGAAAATTCTTATCAACAGATGATTATTGTAGATAGGGATATGCATCATCAACATCTAAAAAATGCTGAAGAAGATAAACAACTGAATAAGGAAAGAATAGAAAATTCACAAAAGTTACAAGAAGCTATAGAACAGGAAAGAAAATTAACAGAAGATTTGGCAGCTGCTCAACAGCAGTTAAAAGACGCTGTAAACAAGGCTATAAATACTGCTCATAGTGCATTTAATGAGGTATTAAGAGACGCATTATCAATTCTCACTGGTTTTTACTATAAATTAAACGAATCTACCATGGCTTTGGCAGAATTTGAGAGAGAATTACTCAATGCTAACTCTGTTTTTGGACAAACACGTGACGAACTATTTAGAACATCACAAACAATTGTTCAATTTGGTCAAGAATTCGGTCTTGCTATGGATAACGGTGCAAAAGGTCTTTATCAACTTGCTTCGGCAGGTCTTAGCGCTGATGAAGCAATGTCCGTTTTACCACACACTTTAAAGTTATCTATGGCTGTTCAAGGTGACCACAATACTATTTCTAAATTAACTGCACAGACTTTATTTGGTTTTGGTATGTCTATGGATGAAGCTGGACTCTTAACAGATAAATTTGCACATGCAATTCAGAAATCTCTTATTGAGTATGAAGATTTAACAAGCGCTATTAAGTTTGCTCTACCTTTCTTTACTGCTACAGGGCAAAGTATAGACCAACTATTGGGGTCTTTACAAATCTTGACTAATAGAGCTTTGGAGGCAGGTATTGCAGGTCGTGGTTTAAGACAGGCTTTAGCAGAATTTGCTGAAAGTGCAGAAGATAATGCTGCTGTATTTAGAACAATGGGAATAGAAATTCTCAATGCTCAAGGCGAAATGATGCAATTGACTGAAATAGCTCAAAGATTTGCAGATGTAGTAGGACCAGAAACTGCTAGTAATACTGAATTATTAACCGCTTTAATTCAAGATTTGAACGTGCGTGGTGCAACTGCGTTTATTCACTTAGTTCAAAATGCTGAAGAGTTTAAACAAGCAGTAGAAGACACTACTAATGCTGGTGGAGAACTAGAAGAGATGGTTAGAATTCAGAATGAATCTATTCAAGCTCAAATACAAATTCTTAAAAACAATGTAGAAGCTATATTCTTTATGCGTGAAGCTAATGACGATGGAACCGAATCCCTCAACGAGTTCCACCAAGGAGTACTCGATGTTATTGCTTCATTGAGAGGGTTAATAGTTACTGAACAAGATGGTAAGTATGTACTTACTGCGTTTGGTAGAGATATAAGAAAGATGGCTACAGAAGCAGTTAAGATGTTTGGTGAAGCAGTTCATTCTTTAGTTAATATTATAAAAGACTTTACAAAAGAAGGATTCTTAAATCTATCTATGCTTAAAGCTTATTTTATACCTGTAAAAGCTGTTTTAGGAGTAATACAAGCATTAGGGCCGGGTATCATTAAACTAATAGTATGGTGGAAAGTATTAAATGCAGTTATACCAATAAGTACTTTGTTAACATTAGCTGATGAAATAGCTATAATATCAAACACAACCGCAAAGGTGGCTAACACTGCTGCTACTACTGCTCAAGCTGGTGCTGAAGTAGCTAGAGCTGAAGCAACAAGACAATCTACTGCGGAAACTTTAGTAAATACTGGTGCTATGGGTAATTTAGGAGGAGCAATAGCAAGATTTGGTAAAGCTTTATTAAATCCTTATGTGTTATTATTAGCTGTTACAGCACTTGTTGCAGCTCTTGTTGTTAGAACTATACATTGGCAAAGCGCTTGGGAAGGAATGGTAATAGGAACAAAAGAATTCCTTAATATGTTATCTTTTGCAGTTAGCCCATTAACAGAATTGTTTAACGAATGGGGTGATGCTACTGAAAGAGCGCTTGGTTATTATGGAACAGACAATAGAGCTTCTATGATAGGAATATTCCAAGAGATAGGGGCTCTTATAGCTACTATTGTTTACGGTGTAAGTTATATTATTGCTGAAATTGCTAGAACAATGGCTACGTGGGCAGCAATCAGTATTGAGTTTATTTTAGGTGATGACGCCAAACGTACTATAGCTGCTATAGAGACTATTGCTGGTGGAATTGAATGGGGGGCAGGTAGAATAGATGCCGCTAAAGAAATACCAGAGAGGACATTAGCTACGTTTAATCAAAGAGGTAACAAAGCACAATCAGGAGTTGAAGGTTATGGTCAGTCCAGCCAAGGTATGCAAAATTTAACTACAGTTGGTGCGTGGACAGCAGCAGGTGCAGCAGGGGGTTCTATTTTCCCCGTTGTAGGTACGACGGCTGGTGCTGTTGGTGGTTTTGCCATAGGAGTGTCTTCAGTAATTGGCGGTGAAGCTTCTAGACGTGGCTGGTGGGCAAATGGAGGCACACTACCACACGGATATGCTAACGGTGGTCCCATATTAGTAGGAGAAAGAGGTCCCGAACTGATAGTTCCACCACGTATGGGAGGACAAGTTTTAAATACTGATAGGACCCGAAATTTATTAAGAGGCCAACAAAGTGGTATGGCCGGCGGTAACGGAATGGTACAAACTTTAATTGTTTCAAATATAGTAGCTCAGAGTAGCACATCACAAAATAGTAAAATAGCAATAGATAGTTTTGCAGGAGTAGCTTAAAATGGTAATGAAAACTCCAGCAAGGCACACATTTTATAGAAAACACACTATTACTACAGATGGGGCATGTATGACAGACCCTCATTTTGTAGATATGGCTGTCGGAGACCCAACAAATTACTTTACTTTTAAAGGAGGAACAGGTTCTAATTCTTATTATATATCAGGAGCTATTCCAGATTCTATGAACGTTGGTGCAGGTCAACTCGTAGGTGGAGATTTAGTTTTACATTGTAGTGGTGTTAACGTGAGTAACGTAGGTACATTACCTGAGATTTCAGCATATAACTGTGTTTCAGGAACTACTTTTACTGAAGGTGGAATGTCATATTTAACTGGGTCTGCTAATGATTTCACAGGTAAAGATATGGCTGTGTATACTGCTTTTTGTGACCCTACAATTTACACTTATTTTGAAGGATTTGATGGAGGTGATGCTAGTATTGGTAATGTAGAAGTTAGTGCACCTAATAAGAAATTGTCAGACCCTTTTATTGATTTAGGAAAACATGGAGGAACTTTATCTAAAAAGCTTTATGCTGGAGGAGATTATTCATGGATTTCTAGTGTTTTACCTTCTTTAACTATTGAATCTCAAACAGAAGGTGCAGCATTTTATAGAAAATATTATGGTACATGGGAAGACGGTACAAGAACACCCAAAGCATATCGTCCTCCAGAGCCGGATACAGGTTACGCCATGGCTGATGCTTTATTAAGGGAAGTAGAGAAAAGGAAACCAACAGTATATAATACTAGCTTTACCCATTTATACCTTAAACCTTATGATATAGATAAAATTCATGACTTATGGGTCCCTGCTTTTGATTACAGGGGAGGTCAAGAACAAATACATGTGTTTACTCCATTTTGGAAATTTGATGACATTAAACACCTTATAGAATGGGGAACTATAACAGAGACCCCTACTGCTACAGAAGGTGGAGATGAAGACGTTAACTCTAATACTACTATATTTGATAGTTCTCTTATATATAAAACACCTAATTTACAAACATATTTCGGAGGAGGAGACCCTGATGCTTTACCTATTATAAGGTCTAATCTAAGTTTATCTTCAGAAAAATATGATTCAGGTGGTCAAGCACTTTTGATGGATAATTTATGGAGTTATAGTAATCAGTTAGCAGAAGTAGATAAATTATATGGAACAACTGAAGGTGAATATGGTGTAACTAGTCAATATATGTGTGTAGGAATGCGTAATGTACCATTTCCTATACCATTAGATAGTGCGTATAACGCTTACTCGGACCAATCAACTACTTCTGGTAGCCCTTATGCTACATTAACAACAGACAACGTTTCTTTACCAGAAATTAATATTAAATTTTGTATAGATAATATGAGTGTTACACCTATAATTGCTAGTTCTAAAGGTAGTTCACCTAAAAGTGTTAATGGAGACTTTGTAGATTATATTAGTGGTGCGGCTTCTACAGGAAATCCTTATGCAGAAGTTCAATTCGATGGAACAACTTCAGGCAGTTATTCTGAAGGTTTCCGAACTTTACAAAGAGCTTTTGTTATTATGTTTACAAATTACCCTCCTAATCAAGGAGAAAATTTAGATGCTTTCATTGATAGAGGAATGAAAGATTTTTATAATGGAACTGAAGCAGGAAGTAAATATTTAGGTGGTATGGTTGTCTTTAAAGACCAACAACTAGATAATACAGATGCAGACAACTCTGTAGTTCAAGCAATGCCTCTTCAAACTGCTATCTCTACTTATGCTGGTGAGACATCTGCTACATCGGGAGATATAGACATGACTCGAAATAGACTTCTTAAGTTTAATACAGCTAATGGTATAGGTGCTGATAAAGATGCAGGTGCTATCTGCTTTTCTGCATTGCCAGCACAAAATGTAAATCAGACTAAAAGTGCAGCAGGTAGTTCATATGAACATAGTGTACCTCTCAAAATAGGTAATTTTGTCAATGCTAAATTTGTTTTTGATGTTTTAGGAACAAATTATATAAAGAATGATGCTGGTACTGCTGGAGGTGAGCGTCAAAATATGGCGCGTGTATTCTTTACTGAAGGTACAGCTGATGTATTAGATACTACTGATACACAACCTACTGTGGTAGGTGGAGCAGCTACTAGTGCTGATGGTCAAGCAGCTCAAGTAAGTGTAACTTCTGAGGTTGTTCCAAGCTTTCCTATTTATTTCCCATGTCACCCTACTAGTAATGGTACTATAGCCACAGATAATAGTAAAACTGTTTTATCTTGGATGGCTAAGCCTAATTTATGGCCTCGGTATCTTACAATATGGTGTACTAATTTACGTCAAACCAACGCCTCAAATGCTACTACAGACACCTTAATAGGAGAAACCCAACCATGGTCAAGTTATACAAGTAATTTAGCAGATTTTGGTTTTACGAACGACGTTCCAGAAGCTACTGGTAGTGACCACCAAACTAAAGTATTTGTAGATACAATTTCATTTTCTAATTTTACTAACACTGTTATCAATGCTTCAGCAAGAGCAGTTGGTAATTCTCAATCTATACAAATAAAAGAAAGAGGTATGACTAGTGTTAAACAACAACCTTTGGATTTGGGTTTTAGTTCAACACATCCCAATTCATCATCTAATCCAACCATGAATGGTTTAGGTGCTTCAACTTCTGGTTCAGCTCTTACAGGTATTACTGATACCTTATATGAAAGATATATGCCTACTTATCTAGGACTAGGATTTCCTAATGGGTTAACTGATTGGTCCGGTTCAAGTGGACCTTTAGATATGACTAAGAATATAGCTTTAAGTGGTGCGGCTTTATTATTTAATGGTTTTGGTTCTCAAGGAAGAGATACTATGCAATGGAATGGAATTGCTTGTTCTTTACCTTTTATGAGTCTAGGCCCCGATGGTAATACTTGGGAAGACACTGATTACGACACTAGAGTATTTTTACTTGAATCTAAACAGGTATTATATTATGGTTCATGGATGTATAATATGTCACAAATGTGGTGGGATTATGATAATGATAATAATGCGGTGTGGAATGAGAAAATGATGAACGCTCCTTTCCATTATGGTGGCAACGTTGAAACTGATGGTGATGATTCTGCTGCTTCACTCGGTTCGTATCCACACGGATTTAAATTAGGTAGTACTAGAAAAAATGCTGTTGGTGCTTCGACCCAAAACGTTTTATGGTCTGACCAATTAACACAAAAAGGGGTGTGTGGACTGTTTATGACTAGTGGGGCTATTAAAAACCACTGGGCTAAGAGAGAACACCCATTCTTTTCAGCAAAAATTACTTCTATCCCTTCCTTTTTAGATACAGAGAAGTCATTAATTAATGAAGGTAATGCTTTCAAAGTAGATAATACTTCTATTTTTGATATGCCTTTGTCAGATGAGTTTATAATTTATAAAACGCCCGGTATTGAGGGTAAACCTTATAATGGTACTACAAAACTTCTAGACCCAATGTCTTCAGATAGTTATGATTATAGTTATGAAGATTTAAGTATTGAAGTTGTAAGTAAATTAAATGACAACATCAACGAAGGTGGTGGTACTAATGACCCACTTAATTGGGTTGAGGTAACTAATACCTCAGCTAGTTCTTATTATTCTACTACTTCTGCGGGAGGGGTTATTTATCCCGGTGCATATATGGCTATCACTAGTGGTGGAACTGATAAGACTGATACAGTTAGAGAAATAGTTAAGATAGAGAGTATTACATTAGGTGCTGATGGGGGAACTACTGCCGCTGCGAACGATAGGTGGTTTATTGCCCGTGCTCAGATGGGTACATCATACACAACAATAGACCCTGCTAACTCCTGTTTAATGTGTCCAGTACATGTTGCAGCTATTAAAGGTATCAAACAATTAAAACAACACGAAGGAGGAATGGTATATTGGAATACAGCTGTAGATATGTTAGTTACAGAAGATAATCTACCTTATTTATATATCTCCCCTTATAAATATTGGTATTGGTTACAATTGTGGCCCGGAATGTCAGATTTACCTGCTATTAATGGTGCAGGAGGTTCAGCCAAATCTTATGCAAGTATTGTACCTTTACATGAAACTACTTTAGAGACTATTGCTACTGGTGGTAGTTCAGTTACAGGAACTACCTTTGCTGAAGCGGATTATTTCTGGGATTCACAACAAACTGATGCTACATGGTCAGTTGATAAAAGTGGTGCCACTATGGGTATGGCGGGACTTTATGGTAATATTTGGAATCAAGAACCTAGTGCTTCTGGTTCCGTTTTAGATGTTACCCAAGATTTGGGATGGGGAGCATACTCTGAAGAGACGCGCACTGGTGGAGAAGTTGATATAAACCAAGCTAAAAATGCCAAAACTCTTTATTTAAATTTAGATGGATATGTGAGTGCTTATGCAAATAGTTTAGCTCCTTTAACTCCAGTAGTTAATAAATTAGTGTTATCACAGCCTTTATCTGAAATTACAGCTACTTTCTTTGGAAATGATTATACTACTACTTCAATAACTTCGGGAGTATATAGCGGCTCTACTGTTATTCAAGAAGATGTACGACCTTATTATCTTTGGGCTTATCGTGACGAATTACCAACAGTAAGTAATTTCAAAGTAGCTCCCGCATTTAATTTAATTCCTGCACAAGGTAGAGATATAACAGACATTTATAATTTAACAGATGAAGATTTAAACGGAGTTAGATTTACATGGTCAGAAGGAGCAGATGATATATGGTATAGATTATTATTTGTAGATAATCAAGAAATAACTAATAAATATCATGGTTTTGGTGCAGGATATTCTGAACCTGCATTATGGATGCCACTTAACGAAAAACCTACTGTACCTACCGCAGCACCTACATATTACATATATGACACTACTACATCTTCTGTAGGAGCAACAGGTACTGCAACTGTTGGCGCTAAGGGTAGGGCTAGTATAGAAGGTCTACAAGGATACTGTTATGATTCTGGAGTATCAGGTACTGCATCTATTACTATAGCAAATACTGCTAGTAAGATGATGTCAGGTTCTACCAAATACTCTTTAATGATGCATGTGACACCCCATGCTGGTGGTACTGGTACAATTTTTGCTAAGGGAAGTACAGTTACTGGTGCAACTATTACAATGGATGCGAACGGAAGAGTATCTGCGGGAGTACAAGGAGTGACATTACAATCTGTAAGTGGTAACCCTATGGATTCTCAGACGCCGATAGCTATAATGTTAGTTCATAATTCTGGAAGTAGAGTACCATTTAAATTATATATTAATGGGCAATTGGAAGATTATGTGACATCAGATACAGCCTTTAATGCGTTTACTTCAGGTGATAGTGCCTATTTATGTGATTCTGATGCTTCTAACTCAGACCCATGGGATGGAAAGATAGAAGAGGTAGTTTTATGGCAATCAGAAGTATTTATGCCTACTGAAGCAGGAGAATATATCCTTAATACAGCAGACATAGAAGAATTTAATAGTGGAGATAATACAAGTTATTCATTAAATGGTCGCCTTTTCTTAATGGATTATCATAATATAAGAGGAAAGAATGACACAGAAGTTTGTTCTACTCCTACAGTTTCATGGAGGGCTACGATAGCATGAGCTTTCAATGGAATGGTAGTAGTGCTAGTACTGTTACAGGTACAGTTTTTACTACATGCACAGGTAATTTAAAATTTACAGATGATGATGTAAGAGCGGTTTATATAGACTGGGATGATGGTATGGATACAGAAGGTAACTCTTCTAACAAAAAAGAATATGCTAATTACCAATGGGAACAGATAACTAAACCCACAGGTACTCTAAATGTTAAACATACTTATACTGGAACAGGTACATATGCTCCTGTAATCCAAGTAGTAAACTCTAAAGGTATAGTTTCTAAATATTACGGCTCTGACAGTACCAATACAGATGTTTCACCCTATGTAGATAATCCTTCACACAATGTTTTTAAGGCTATAGATGGTCAAGCTACTGGTGTTATGAGGGTAGAAAATAAACAAGTATTAAGTGGTATAGACAATTCTATATTTCATGTAGAGGGTCCTAAAGATATTTATGTATGTGTAGCTCCTTTACTTACTCAAACACAACTTCACGATTGGATAGATGTTATTAAATTAGAAGTAGAAGCAGTAGTTATTAGAAGTGCTATATCCACCACTGATGTTACAGTTCAGGCTGGTGGTACTAGAAGTATAGAAACATTAACTCTATCTCATACTATTGCTGCTGGTGACCAACAAGTTGCTATACCTATTACTGGAGGTAAAGTTGCAGAAATAAAGAAAGTTACCTTTATGAACCCTAAATATTCTGGCTCAGCCAGAGATGACGATTATCAATATAACAATGCTTACAATTATTTAAAAATATTTATAACTACAAGAGCAAATGATGGGCTCTATTACCCAGTGACTTATGTAACAGCTGGTAGCCCAATAAAGCGTGCTGATGACCCTAGAAGATATATCACTATGGATTTCTCGCAAAGTAGAGCCAAGGCTTCTAATGTAAGTAATGCATTTTATAGATATGATTTAGGAAAGTTGTGGTTAAATCCTGTTTATCAGTGGAATGCTATAACAGGTTCTACTAGTGGAGTCTATGATTTCTTTGGTAACAATACTAGTGGAACTTCTTCTACTAAACAGGTAAGTTATGCTTATGGTGGATGCCGACCAGATGGTTTAGATGGGCAGACCTATATAGGAGCTGCCAATACTGGTACTTCTATGGCATTCTGTGATAGTGGAACCCAAACAGGTAGTCCTCGTGGTCAATGGGATGGTGACTATACTGGTAGTGGAGATTACAATTTGAGAACAAATCAATTTTTGATTAATGAGTATGGTATGTTTCAAGACCAATATCATTTAGTAAGAACATCCATGCAACCCACTCAGGCAGTAGTTTCTAATACTGGTTCAGAGATAAGTTCTCTCATAGCAAATAAACCTCATGTGATGAGGATTACACCACCTAGTGACCAATTATGGTGGAAGATTGATGATGACCCTGCTAGTGCAACCGCAGATTATACACAACAAGCTTTCCAAAATGCTTCAGGAAATAGAGTATTATTAAGTGGTATGAATACCATGGACTTTGAATACTTTAATGGGGATAATAGACCCAATCATAATGCTTCAGAATATTTATTAATGTTATGGCCTAAGAAAACTAATAAAGTGTTTTTTAACATCTCTAATTACGCTGATTCATTAATATCAGGTTATATGGGATTGGGTAGGTCTCCTCAAAATATAGGGTGGAAAATAGCAGGTGTAGATTATTTGGTGATGGAAAACACAGGCACTCGTAAAATACAAAATGCGTATTGGCAAGCTGTTCCTTTTGAGGACACAACAGCTACAACTATTACAATGCGCCAACCTACAGAGAAAGAATATATACCAGTTACTTGTGGTTTATCTAAATCAGGTTATGTAGGTTTTGATATGCCTTTAGATTGGGCTAAAACTAGTTTTACTAATTTGTGTGGAGGAGTATTTAATCCTTCAAGTGTACCTACTACACCTACTGCTGGTGAATTTGACATTACTATTACAGGTACAGTAGCTACAGGTAGTGCAGATTCTACTTATGGTAAAAGTATTACTCTCAGTTCTATTACGGCTACTGCTGGTAATGAACTCAGTACATTAGGAACAGCAGATGACATAGGAGCTTTTAAATATTTAGCTTTTGTTAAAACTGCTGCCGGTGGAACCAATATTATAAACAGCCCTCTATGGGTTGCAGGTGCTAATGGTACTAATGCAGCTAACGCTGGCCTTACAACTCTCACTATGATTTATGGAGAGAATGATGCAAGTGATTATAATGTAGACAGTTTAGATGGAGATAGTGGAGTGGTATTCGTTATACGTAGAATAAATGCTTATGATGTAGTAGACGGAGCTACTAAGGTGCAAAAAGGTTCTTCTGCTATTTTAACTCCACCAGTAGATTATGCATTTGGTAGGAGTTTCCCTCATACATATATGTTATCAGGTACTGCTAGCACTTTAACTTCTTTTGGTACAGCATTCTCTGCTGCATGGAAGACTGGGGAATATTATCCTTTACGTATAACATTAAGTGGAGCAGTAAATAGTAATGATGGGGGTCATAGATTTCCAGAGATATTTAATGTATTTGATGCGACTGAATCTCATGTTGATATAGTAAAAGAAGTAGACGACAGTGCTTTCAATCTTAATGGTATACCAATTACTAGTGATATCTCTATAACTAGAGGAGGAACATTCTATTCTGCTATTACTAAAAAAGGTCAAGTATATATAAACAGAACAGGAGATGCTATACAAAGTATATCTTTTAGTAGTGTGGCACTTGGTAATGCTGATAGTAGTACTGCGTTTGCTGATATCTGGGATGAAACTGTATCTTATCCTAATGGTAATATCTGTGATAATAAAGGTACTTTATATTGGAACCTCCACCAATTACGCGATTTACAAGCTAGAAGTCTTAGAGTATACTGGGATGAAAAACAAAAGGATGAGACCTTTGTAAGATATTTTGGAGTAGTAACTTCTTTAGCAGAGAGTAATCAACAAGGAGGGCCTAATGCTCCTGTGAGATTCACCTTTACTATGATGGTATCAGAGATAGCATTAATCAGTGGTGACTATCTATTAATGACAGATTTATTTCCTCTAGGAGGTATAATTTCTGATAGAGATTATACTAGTGGGGGGACAACCACGTTTACCTAAACATGTCTAAAGTTCCACGTATAACCATAGATGGTGCAGATGTAGAGTTTATTCAAGGTTCTTATGTATTGCCCGGTAATTTTTCTTCAGCTAACTTAGAATTTATTTTACCTGATGGTCAAAAGTGGGGTGATATGTGGAATAAAGAAGTAACATTCTTTGTAGATAAAGGTGATAGTAAACCTATTTTTAGAGGTTGGATTAATAGAACTAAAAGAACTTTTGAAAATTTAACTGTATATGCAGAAGATGCAATGGGTTTCTTATTAAAAGGTGGAGATATGCATACAGCCACAGTAGCTTTAACAAACAGAGAAAATATAGATGGTTTAACAGTGGGTGCAGCAGCGGTCAAACTCATTGAGTTAGCCAAGTTAGATGATAAAGTTAAAACTGATTATATCAGAGATACTTCACCACGCATAGGAACTGTTCAAAAGAAACCTTTAAGGGGTGAAATGACTGTAGCTCAAGCTTTAAAAACTCTTCTTCAAAGACCTATTAATTTAGCAGACCAAGATTTACCACGTCCTAATATATTAAAAGTAGGAGATGATGGGACTAATGCACAGTTAATGATAGAACTTCAAGCTGATGTAAATACAGACCCTATTCAACATATTTATACTGAACAAACTAATATAGTTAAAATAAATATTATCAATAGGAAACCTCCAACTTATATTGTAGTAAAAGGAAAAGGTGGAGTAAAGGGTACTTTTACACATGACGGTGCTAGAGCAGCATTAGATACTAATTACTTAGAAGTTGTTAATGATAATCTAGACTCTCCAGCAGCCTGTAAAGAATTTGGTGCACGTTTATATCAAGCTAATTTAGCTGATATATATGAATATGGTGTGGAAGTAACTGATGGTTTTTATCTTGCAGAAAATGAAGTAATAAGAATACAAACCAATGATGAAGATTATTCTGGTAATTATAGAATATTAGGGAAACGTATAGAAATAGGAAATAATTATAAGGTAGGAATTATTATAAATAGAAAAGCTCCTACGCTAATAGAATATTTAGAATCTAGAGACAACTAAGAATAAATACGATGATGGCCGCGCTGATTGTTATATGAATTACCTATTTGAACTTTTCCATCATTGTCTATACCTGTAGGCATATCAAATTGAATGGTACTCCAGACAGGATATACTTGAGAGTTATTTTTTAAATGAGCTCCTAAAGCTAATTCTCCTGAAGACATTCCTAATTCAGGGTCAAACAATAAATCTTTACATTCTAAAAGTTCAGTTTCTATTTCTGGAATATGGTTAAAGGTATCTGCATATATATTCATAGCTTCTGGTGAACCAAAAGCAAACTGGTCTGCTACATAAGATATTCCATTTCTTAAAACAAACTTACCTTTAGAATCTTCTCGAGGTGGTATATCTCCGTTATATCTTACAAAAATTATATCTTTATTCTTTTTAACCTGCCTTAATTCATCTTCAGGTATAGCCTCTCTAAACCATATATCACTACGACACCGAATAACTACATCGTAATCTCCCTGAATTAAACTATTAGCTTTCCATATACTATAATACATAGGGATAACTGAATTCTTATGAGGAAATCTTTGTTGAAATATTTCGTAATAATCCATTGAGATACTTTTAACACCTTGGTCTATATACCATTGATGATATGGAGTAAATCCATCATGAGGAATGTCCCATGTATGAACATAAATATCAGTGTTTTCATCTACTAAAAATTCTTTTAATAAAGGGAAAGTCTCTTCAGTGTAGCGAGAAATACCAGATAAACATAGTGCCTTCTTCATTATTTCTTAGGGTAGGCTGCATCATTAAGTTGGGGTTGGCCTGAACCAGAAACATTGTTTAATCTGTTAGTACCCCATGCATTTCCTATGTTTTCCACTCCTCCACTTGACTCTCCATTCGCAGGATTCATTGTACGATATGCTACAGTATCAGCTGGTACCCATTCACCTGCACCATCAGGTCCATCATTAGGTCCCAGATAAACTGGTCTACTTATTTTACCATTAGCAGTTCCCGCATTTAATCCCATTTTGCGTCCATAACCTGTAATATCTATTTCGTATGTCATATTTAAATTTCACATTTATCCCCAATACAAGCATACTCAGCCTTACCTTGGGTATTGTCTGAGTTCTCATATTTAGACAATTGTGTATAATCAATTACGGGGAGCTTCTTTATAAGACTTTCGTAGGTATAATGGTCTATTTCCTCATAAGGAGCTAATTCATAGTGTCCTCCATCATATGGTAAGAAAGATACACCATTAATAATATCCCAATTTTTATAAACCCAGTTACCTACTTCAAACCACTCGTCATCTCTAACATAGACAGTCATACTAGCATTGTGTTCACACCAATTTAATTGTAAGTTTTTATAATGTTTGAGTTGGTCTAAGGCAGTCACATCTTTACGAGTGATACAGTTATCTGGAGCCTTTACTGGAAATTCTAATACCCAAGTAGAAGCATTCTTTTTATCTTGTCCTACTTCTGGGGTTGCCTTTATACCACTCTTTTTCATCAATTGAAATAGAGGGTCATTACCTGATATTCTATATCTACGGATATAATGTTGAGAATATCTCGGATGTACTCCAGATGCAGAGTCTACTAATTGTGAAACTGTGCCTGAAGGTTTGACACAAGTGGTCGCTGCTGGCATTTTTGTACCCATTATTCCTGATGCTTTGCGAGAAATGCGCAAAACACGGCTTTTAAGGGCCTTTAAGGCGTCCGATGTCAATACCGAGGGGTTATCCATCTGACCGGTCAAACTGACGCCTAGAAGCGCTTCTACGTCACAATTCTTTTTCCACGATTCTCGGAGGTATGGGAAGTATGTAAATGAACTTTGTATAATACCGAGCCATGTAGCAGTCTCAACCTTATCTAAAAGTGTATCTAAATCATCCTCAGCTCTAATTACCACTTCACTTAAGTTGCAGAACTCCATATCCCTAAGCATTATTTCGCCACAAGGGTTAGTGCCTTGGATTAATGGAGCATATCTGCGTGATGGAGCTTTGTTCTGTGCTGCATTAAGATTGAATATACCTCTCTCCCCTGTGCCTGATAGAGCTAATGCGGCCCATTCTTTTAGAAATTCACCAGCTGATGGTTTTTCTCGGAATATAGCACTGTTATTAGCCATAGCTCTTTTGATAGGGAAAGGCCATTCTTTAGCATGGCGCATTTCTTTATCGTTTATATCACTCAAAGATATCTGAGAACTACGCCTCACTCCTCCTACTACTACTATCTCAGCTATTTGGTTACATATATCGTGAGCTTCAAGTGTAGTAAGCTTACGTCCTTGTGCATTATGCATGGTTTCACGAATGAAATCATGTAGTTTAATCAAAGGAGCTGGTCCGGATGCACGACCACCCATCGTGCGTAGGCGAGCCCCCTCTAATCTAATCTGTGAATAATCAAAATAAACATTCTGTCCATCATATAAATTGGACATAAGCATCTTAACTGAGTCAGCCCATCCAGCTTTAGAATCAAATATAGGTATCTTTTCCATACCTCTACCTGATTGAATCTCAGGTATAACAGGTAACTTCTCTACTTCTTCTTTTTCTACTGAAAAACCAAATCCTGTCCCACACATTAATATATACAAACATTCAGCGAATGCTTCTACACAGTTTATCTTTGCGAAAGAACAATTATAAATACAGGTGTTATCAAACTTAGCTGCGGGCCCTGCTGCCCATAAAAATCTCATTGAAGGCATAACAGCAAATTCTGTCATGTACTTTCTTATTTTGTTTATAGTTTTGTCAGGTATATCAGGTCTTTCTGAAATTAAAAAACTAATAAATCTTTCTATTGTTTCGGGCCAATCTTCCCGTCTATTCTCTTCTTCTAACCAACGCGAATACGTTCTTTTATATATAAATTCTGCTACTTGATTCTTAAACATTTTACCACTCCAATCGCGGTTCATTACTATAGGTTAGGCCCCTATAAAAGCCTTGTCTTCAGTTACTGATAACTGATAATAACACGTTGCCCGCAAGTGCAATCTTCGTCTTCATCACACTCGCAGGGTATTGTGTTACACCCAGCATTCTGACTTGTCAAAACACCGGGTGCTAGATTATGTGAAAGCTTAGGCATTACTCTTCGACAATTATGTCTGCGTAATATCCAGCTATTTCTACTTCGTTGGTTGGAACTTCCATTAGTTCTCTTTTACCAAACGCTTTGTTGAATCTCATGACCTTAACCATTTCTACTTTAGGTTCAGCCTTTTTTTCTTCAACTTTTTTGGTTGCTTTCTTAGCTGCTTCTTTTTTTGCTGCCATTTTAAGCCCCCATATTTTCCAATCTATCTGCGTACTTTTTGTACTTTTCTCCACTAATAGTTACAATAGTAAAGTCTTCTTCAGCCTTTGCGGCTGGTTTGTCGTCAACGACTTTCTTGCTAGCTTTTTTATCTGCCATGGTTATTTCCTTTTGCGGCGTCCCGCTTTTTTCTTTCTCAGTTTGTTGGTTGTTTGTGGAAGTTTACTCCCCTTCGGAGTCTCCTTCTCCCACTTCTTCGCCATCTCCGGCTTGTTCTTGTACATCCAACGTCTCTGTGCTTTGCTTTTGAACGGCATCTTGGGCCTCTTTATTTTTTGCTTCGAGGTGTGCTTGCCATGGTAAAACCATGTCATTTTCCTCTAGAAATCCTTGAAGCAGTTGGTGATTCTGTTGGAGAATGTTATTCAATTCCATATTTTGTTGTTGGATTTGATTCATTTGGTCTCCTAAAACCCTTAACTGCTGAACCAAGAAGTTCATATTATCCATTGTTTGAGCTGGGCCTGTACCCTTCTCAAATTCTTTCATCCAGTCCTCTACATCGTTCATACGTTTCTCTAATCTTTTCAATGTTGCCATTTTATCACTCCTTTAGGAACATACGCACTTGTCAGTACATACGCCCAACTGTATTAACTTATCCTTTGAATACCTATTTAAAGCTTTCGACCTTATCAGGTCTATTTGGCGTCCTGCTTTATTAGGATTGTCTGTATACCATCCCCAGTCGCCACCAGCTTCGTTATAGATACTTTCAAAGATAAAGTGAATGTCTCTATTCTTGTAACCTGCTGTTACTAATTCTGTTGCTATTATGTTATTTTGTTCGTGGCTGCTATGTCCACGCTCTATATTATGCTCTATTAGCTCTATTACACATTCCCTTAAGGGCTTAATATAATCACTAGATATAGTAGAGCTATGACTAATAGAGCTTGTTGCTTCATCTATCTTGTTTAATAAATATTCTACACCATGAGATACAGTATGTTGAACTTTATACATATCACATACAAATTCTACGAAATTACGTAAAGCCTTTTTACTTTTTTCTGGAGAGATAGTCTTACCACTATCTTCCATAGCCATTGCATATAATTCTTCAATACTATTCTTCATGACATCCTCTACAGAAAACTGTGTACACCACACTCCTGTAGGTTCATTATTTAACTTAGAGATATATGCAGTATTAACTATACGTCTCATACAAGAAACACTATTGTTTATACATATATCATCTAATGTTTTAAGTTTATATTTACTTTTGAGGTGTCTCAAATATTCTTTGATAGCTGGTCGCTTTATGTGTTCCGGTAAGTCCACTGGCGAATGAAAGTCTATATTCATTTGAAAGCCCTTTCCCCCTGTAAGATATATCCTTGGGATAATCTTGAGTGGTTTGCAGAACTGGCGAATAAATCTTCTCACATCCATCAAACATTTTTTGACATCCTTATTATCATCGAAATCGAACCAAACAGTATTGAGAACAGCGGTCTCGTAATTAGTTTTACCATCTGGCTTGTCGCGAGTATTATCAAAAACATATACGCTAGCATAACAATTCCTCTTTCCGTTATACTTACCTATTTGCGTTTCGAGTTCTTCGACTGAGTAACACTTGGCGATTCTTGCTGGGATTCCAAATTCTCTATAGTACATTCTTCTCCTGCTACTTCTAACACTTCTACTTTTTGTGTCCAGTCTCTAGGTATCGCAAGTATATCAATACCATCTGTATCTGACCAATGCTGGACCAGTATTAAAGCTTTACTGTCTCTAAATACTAGTTCACCTATAGTCTCACACACAGCTAAGTGAGACTCTGGTTTATTAAAATTTAGTGCGTGGATTTTAATTTGTTGTGCTGCATCTAACCACGTCACTTTTACGAGGGGTCCAACCCCTCCTATTCCTTTTGCTCTTCTTTCTTCCATTCTTTCCATTCCTCAAATAACATTGCTACTATATCATTATCTCCTATACCACTATGATATTTAGCATTAGGTGGAGTTTCATCCACAAATATAGGAGTTTTAGGTCTATCAAACAATAACCTATCATAAGGCACTTGTTGTAACATTAACCATTGCTCTGTTATTAATTTATTTTCTAGTGTGTTCTCACGTTCACACCAGATAGTAAGATGATGTCCATTATTAGTTAACCATTGCATAAATTCTACTACGTTAGTTAAAGGATGAGCATGTCTCCATAAGAGTTTATCTTCTGGTTTACATATTACTCCATCCAATTGAAAAACTAAGCGCATTCTTTCTCCCAATCCTTAGCTAATTTTAACCATCTTTTGGCACATACATCCCAATCATATTCTTTAATAGCTTTTTTACGAGCAGCCATTGCTGTTGCCATACGCTTATCTTTGTTATGATAATAATAATCTAATGAATCAGCTATAGCTACCGCAGAACATATAGCTCTTTGTGGTGCTGCTCTAGCAGGGGTATCCCACCACATATCTTTATATGGTAATAATATACCTGCTTCACATATATCTTCTTCTAAAAGTTTATCTCTACCATTTACCTTTTCATCTCCTCCGGGTTCACCACCCAGCGGATATAAAGGTATATCAGCTGTCTCAGGATTATCTTCTTTGATTAGTTCCCATGCAGTAGTATAATTAGTAACACACACTGGAACTCCACATGACATAGCTTCTACTGTAGGTATACCAAACCCTTCACCTGCTGTAGGTAAAACGAATACATCCATACAATTATAAAGATTAACCATAGCATCTTCTTCTGCATACTCTCCACCATCAAGATTTCCCATCAATGGAGGTAATAAATATTCTTTTAATCCATATTGGTCAGCAAAATCTGGGAATGCCCATCCCATAGCATCGTTCCAATCCATATGTAATATTAACTTAGTGTCTGTAGGCTTTAAATCATTACGGTCTACAAACTCCTTGAAACCTTTTATTAGTTGGGGTATATTCTTTCTATGTTGATTACGTGCTACACACCCTACTATAAAGGCATCTCCTGCTATTTCTTTTAAAGGTTTATCTCCATATGTAGGATTTAGTATAGGTTTAAAGAATTTTGTGTCTACACCATGTGGCATATAATATGAATTTTCACAGTTTTCAAAGTTTTTTTCCATTACAAGTTGTCCGTATCTAGACATACATATTTTATAATCCATTAAATCAAGTGACTGTTGCCACATAGGTATAGGAGGTTCACCGTCAAAAGGTATAACAGCAGCCCATTTCCATGGTACCCCTGCCTGTATCTTTTTATACATCTTAGTTAATATATCAGCTCTTTCTTGCCTATTCAACATTCTCTTGTTATCTTCTGTAAAGAGGGGAATGTTAGCTTGTGTAGGTTGTTTGTGACCTGCTACATGAGCAAACATTTGAAAATCTAAATGTGTTAATACTATATCAGGTTTAAATCCTCCTACCCAATGTTTAAAAGATTCTTCTCCATACTTCTCTTTACCCGGAAACATTATAGGTAATAGTTCTACCTCTTCTGTTGTTTTTGTTTGATTAAGGGGCCATGGTATCTCATACTTATCATGTCTAGGATTTTGACATCCACCATATCCTATATGATGACCATCTTTTTTAAGGATAGCGGCAACGTTTTTAGTATTAGTACCAAATCCAGTAGGAGCCCATGGGCTATCGGATATAGGCATAATACGTAGTTTACCTTTCTTGGGGTCATCAAACTTTAAGTCTTCTGTACTGCGTCTGTTAGGATTCTTTAACATAGTTACTGTTTAATAGCTATAATATCTCTTTTGTTAACTATGACTGTTCCTTTTTCACCACTAAGGTGTACAAAAATATCGTCATCATGTACAATCATTCCTCTACCGACTTTCGTCTTATCCTCTTCTCGCCAAACCACTTTGACTTCTGCTTCCTTAAGAAAGCTAGCAACACTTCTATTCTCATTTTCGTCCATTTTATCACTTTTATAATTGTTAGGAGTGGCACGCGGGCCATCCTACTTATAAATAATATGCCCTTCCTATATAAAGTTTGCGGCATTATATCCACTCCATTAAGCTTTGTTGTTTATTATCTAACACAGTTAGTGGAGGTTTTTTCTTTACCCAGTCTTTTAATTGAAACTTCTGTAAAAGATTACTTATTGTATCCCAATAGTATCTTATATCTATTTCATCTATACTCTTAATCAAAGATTCTAATCTATATCCTTCTTTAGTTTTAACATAGAAATAAGTAGTTCCTTCCGAAGGCTCTATACCTATCTCTTTACCTTGGTCCATTAGTGTTAAAATTAAATCTGTTTCGGATTTGTAGTCTTCTCTTTTACGTCCTTGATTTTTACGCATGACAAAATCAGCGAGTTCGTATTCTTTTAAATCATAAAGTTTTTCAATAAAACTTTGGTTGACGGTATTGTTAATACGTGCTTCTATGATTCTATCCAATACCTTTAAATAGAATTTAGAGCGGCTCGTAGCTTTAAAAGTACTACCATGTTTGGTTAAGCTACCATCTTCATTTCTCAATACGTAATTCCCTACTTGTAACCAAACCCCTTCTTTAAAGTAGTCCTTATCCATCGCAATATGTTCAGGCTCAGCATTAGGAACAACATGTTTTAACAATAACCTCAATCTTTTTGTCAACCATGACTCATCAACATCCACATTAGTATTAATCCCATCTGTATGTACATATACCACAGCATCCTCTCCATATCTGCTACGGATAATATCCACGGCCGATAGAAGTAGCCACCGTGCCGTTGCCGTGATAGTAAGACCAACACCCATGTCACCATAAGAGATATAAGGATTAGCGTTTGCACCATAGAAAGTATTCACCATTATTTTAAGAGCATTTGATTTACTCTTATCTTCTTTCGTTGAGCCAAGCTTATAAGGTTTTCGCATTTCTTTAAACTCATGACACATATTATATAGACAACTCTTCCTAGACTGGTCTATTTTAATCATTAGTCTTTTACCCACCTTGTTATCAGGTACGTATAGTATGTCATCTTTATATTCTAACTCTTCTGAGTAGTCATCATATCCTACTATTTGTGTAGTATCTGGCCCTAGATTAAGCGCCATTGCGATTGAAGGATAGAAAGAACTAAAGTCTACCTTTATATTCTTCTGATGGAAACCGGGCCTATAGAGCTCTATGTGGGCAGCTTGATAGTTACCCCTATCAGCTCTATAAATCTCTGGGTGTCTGTCTTTATTTTTATCAAGAGTTAATATATCTTGCTCAAATAAGCTCCTACCTTGTAATATTTTGGTAATATAACTGGCTGGAGCATTGACATATGTTGCCAGTGGAACGCATAATACTTCTGCGATATACTGAATCTGAGGGAAGTAATGGTTGAAAAGATACATTGTAGCGTCTACATCACTAAGGACATAGTCGTGTATCTCTTCAATTGGGTAGTCCAATAAGTCATTGTTAGCAAAGTCGAGCTCAATTGGTTCGAGCCCAAAATTCTTAGCAACACTCTTAAGACCTCGTGGAATGCCTGATAGAGAGTAGTCTAGGCGAGTCCATCTCAGTAAATCGAGGATTATGCGTCCTCCAGCTTGCATCTTCAGTTCTTTTTGGTCAGGTGGAGATTCCCATCCCCACTCACTATTATCTCTATTTAATATCTTTTTATACCCTTTAAGTCCATGAAAGTTAGCTCTGTGTAATATCTGTGGTATATCATAACCTACCAAGTTATAACCAACCATTATGTCGGGGTCATAGTCATGCACATACTCAGCGAACTTAAGTATAACATCTCTATCATCTTCCCCATCCCATAACAATACTTCACGCTCTCCGGTGGACGTTACTATTCCTATCGCTACTACTGGATACTTTTCCCCGAAAGGAAAACTACCATCAGGTGAGTGAGTCTCTATATCAAACACTAAAGTTTTAACGTCATTCTCATTGGGAAAATGACTAAAGAACTTAGGATGTTCAATTAAAAGTCTCTCGAGGAGGGCTTCACGTCCACCATCATAAAGCGCATTTGGTGGCACAGCATCTCTCTTTGGCACGTAGTTATGTTTTGAGAGTCTAACTTTTTTATCACTAGCTATAGTATTATATTCTTCTCCTTTACTATCATTCATATAGTAATAAGGAATATAAGGACTGTTTACTGCTTCAGTAGTTCCGTTACGGTATATCTTTACCTTTAAAGAACCATCTCTGAGGTCTATAGTCCTATGACTTACTGTAGCTATTAGGGGTATATTCATATTATTTACTTGACCTATAAGCTTCTGCTTCTTCTTTAGACATTCTATTAAATAGCTTATCAATATTATTAGTCATTAATTCTGAAATCTTAATATCATAAACATCACATAGTCTTGTCAGATACCACAAAACATCACCCATTTCATCAAGGATTAGTTCTGTATTATCTACATGGTCTCTTATCTCTTTCTTAAATGCTCCACCGACTTCTCCGGCTTCATTCATTAGTCCTATCATTAGGTACTCTTTTTCTCTACGTTTAGGATACTTCGCGGTCTTGCGGGTAAAATCCATATACGTAGCTTCAATTCCTTCTACCATATATTTAACTCCTCTGGTATTATTTTTCTTTTAATTATCCAATTTCTTTCAGCAGGTAAGTATCTATATACTAAGTCTGCTTTACTTTCTGATTGTATATTCCAAGGTTTAACTAGTATAAGGTCTCCTACCCTACACCACATACGCCTTTTAAATTTACCACCTATCCTAACCATGCGCATTGTATCATCTTCACACATAGCTATCATACGTGAACCTCCAGACATTTCTCTTACTACAGCAAAGAGTTCATCTTTAGTAGGAAGACGCGCTCTTCTAATCTGACCGTCTTCCAATAATTTGTTTGATTTCTTTTTCATTATAATCTCCTTCTGCATGTAACAGAAAATCTTTTTCTAGGTCTTTACCTTTATACTTTTCTACATATACATAATCTTTATATGTCTTGAAAGGCTCAGGGGCCTTTGTTTCTACTTCTTTTGCGCTCTTTGTTCTCGCACCCAGTCTAACGTGGTCCCCAGTAAACGGGTCAACAATTTCGATATCGCCACAAAAGCGCCCATTGTATTCATCAGCCACGGAATTCCAGTTCTTTGCCATAAAGTCTTTTGTTTCTTCAATTAACTCACTCCAGTTTATCTTTGCTACAGGTTCATCTATCAATGGACTCTTGTAATACATACGTTTACCTTTATCTTCATCCATCTCTAAGAACCCTGTCATAAGAAGCCCTGCTAATATAGGTTCTAACTTAGTAAATGGTAGACCTACTGCTTTAGCGGCTTTCTTAATCTCATTAGATGACATTCTTACTGTTTCTCCATCTGCAAAACCAAACTTATCTAGTCTTGTATCTGGAAATAACTTTAGTATATCAGTGCCATGACTAGGCATATGGAGACATTCTTCTACGAAAGAATTAAGATATATTCTCAGACCTAACCAATTATGTTTAGGAGATACAAGTCCATACCTTTTACCATCTTTGTTTACTCGTAGAATCTCGTCAGGATAAAACCTAGCCACAGCGTTAATCAGTCTGAGTAAATACTGCACTTTCGAACGTGAAACAGGAAATGCACTTGGTATAGCTTCAAATAAGAAAGGTGCACAGGGATTTTTTAACTCCAATGCATCTTCTTCATCTCTTTTAACTATCGCATCTAATATATGTTTCTTTAATCCTGCTATCTCTCTATCACTCATAGTAGTAATAGAAGTTTTGGGAACGGCAGCACTAAGTAATTTATGTTTAATCACTCTTTCAGTCTGTTTAACAGTAGGATTGGTATGCATAATCATACATCGTCTTTCTAACTCAGCATCGAAATATGCACTACCTTTATCATTTTCAACTGCTACACACATAAACACATACTTGGGGTATAATGTTTGTGATATAACATCTTTAATAGTTACATCAGTTCTCTTCCTTTGTGCTGGTCTACCATCTCCCCACGTTTTTACTACTTCCATTACAGGTTCAGGTAGTTTTTGAGCTTCAGGTATAGCAACAAATCGAGAACGATTTATCTTATCCATTTCATACCATACAGCAGTCTCAGATAAATGTTCCATTGTATGGAAGAATTCTTTAGGAAGAAGCCCAAAGATAGCATCCATTATCACAGTCTTACCTGTCCCACTATATGCTTTAATTACAAAGTTAGTATCTTCTAATAAATAAGACAAACATGCTGTTAATGCAGTAGCATCTTCTCCTAATATAGGATTAAGAGAACCATCTTTCTTTCTCACATTATGAAAGTATCTTGTTAAGTCATGGATTTCGTATTTCATATCTTAACCTCTTTACTATCATATATATTAAAGCTATGAGCGGCCCATCTATAAGTGCTATAAACAATAACCATTCACCTATATCCATTTCTTCCTCGCTTTTCTTAAGTTTAAAACATTATTTTCACATAACCTTACGGCATATGTCTTAAGTTCCTTTTCAGGTATACCTGTAAAATTATCCTTTAAGAGTAGAAATAAATCAATAAGAGATATAGGGTCACCATTCTTATCTTCTAAGAAAGATACTATTTCCTCAGGGACAATCCAGTGATACTCTTGTTCTTCTGAATTAAGTAAGGAGGGCCGGAATTTTTCTTTAACAAAAGGAGATTCATCTGTTTGTTCTAATAGATAACCATTTACACTTCTACCATGTGAGGTCTTTATCTTAGTTCTCTTCATTCCAAACACTACATCTGTAGGGTTTATATTATTGTCTATTAGTTCAGAGAATAGTTTTTGAAAGTGTGTATGTGTAGCTAATGTGGCTGAGAGGTAGGATATCTCTGTCTTACCTCCACCACTATATTGTGAATGTTCATGATATAAACCATAAGTAAATTCATTTATCTTAGGTATATCTTGTTCACAAAACACACAGTCACCTTCTCCAGCCCAACATTTAACTCTACGTCTTGCTGATTGGTTCCAATGTTTAACTCTATGTATAGGTGCTATAAAGGCAAATTGTCCTAAGGCTGACATAGAGTCCTCTAACCATATACGTTGGCTTTTGGGTGAGACTATCCAATCGTCATAACTCATTGAATGTCTATTTTCTTACCCTTATGTTCTTCAGCTTTCTGGATTTTAATATCAAGAATACCGTTGTTAAGTTCAGCTACTACTTCATCAGGGTTTAATTCAGGCTTAAAGTCTTTTACAAAACTGTAATCTCTTTTACCTTCTTCTGATACAGCAGATACTGCTACTCTATGTTTATCAACGGTAAGTTCTATATCACTCTTCTCTATACCGGGAACTTCAACAGTGATAGTTATCTCACCATTTGTATCTTCCCAATCTCCTATATTATCTTTCATAGGATTGTTGACATATCTCTTCATTGAAGAGCCTTTAGGCATAGAACCTGTGATTTCCATTAATTCCATCCATGCATCCATTACCTCAGATAATGCTTCATCCATAGGATTTCTTCTCTTGGTCATACTAGTCCTCTATTGTTGTTGCTTTCTTATCAGTTCGTTTCATTATACGGAAATAAGGTTTACTTGCACCTTCCTTCCAATATGAATTCCTAAACATAACGTATTCATCTCCACCTTCACTCTTTCCAGTGTAGTATACGTTACCGTTCTTATCAGTGTTCCGGAACAATCCGGCTACCAATTCCAATTCTGTTTTCTTTTGTTCTGGCATTATATCACTCCTACCCCAATATCAGGGGTCTATTTAAGCTTTCGCTTTTTCTTTATACGTATAGTCTTAACGACTTTACTTTTACGTTTAGTATACACAATCTTTCCTGTCTCGACATCTACGTGGTAACCATATTTCTTTTGAACTTTCTTTTCTTCTTTCTTTTGTTCAATTAAATCATTTAACCACTCTAATTCAGATTGCATAAACTTACTTTTAACCATACATTTTACCGCTTTGGCTAATTAGTCCTTCTCCGGATTCTATAAGCTTCTCATCATATTTATCCATTAAAGACTTTAATGTTTTGTCAAACATCTTCTCTACGTCTATAGATTCACTAGGAACTATCTCCATGTGGAAACTTCCTATACGTAAGACGTGAGTCATCTGTCCTTCTCTCTTTGCTGATTCCATTTTAGCTTCTAACAGCTCAGCTGCTAATGCTACTTCACTAGAAGATGAATCTGTCATCTATATACTCCAGCTTAATTAATATCTTACGTAGATTGTTTATCTTACCATCTACTTCACCTATACGATTATCTAAATCGTCGAAGCGTTGTGTCATATGGTCTATACGTTTCAATACATCTTCTATGTTTTGAACGAAAGGAAACCAATTACTTTCTTCGCTGTATTGGGCGTTTCTTTTGTTTATCTCTTCTGCCCATCTTATATGATGATTTTCCTTTTGTCTTTTTTCTTCTTTGATTGTCATATTTATTTCTCTTCAATGCTTTCATTATTACTTTGTTCTTACGTGGGTTGAGATGATAGTCTTTACCTGTATGGGCATCTTTATAATATCTTATATAACCCATCCAATAATCTCTACAATTCTCTTCAGTAGGTTCTAAACCTCTTATCTTACATTTTTCCATTAACCGTTGAACCATTTTATTGGTCTTACCTTTAGCCCATATACGGTCAAAGGTATTCCATCGTTCACTCATCTTCCATTACTCCCGTTAGTTCCCCTGCGTATTCATATCCATCTTCATCTCTAACACGCACAAAAACATTATCATATAAACCGAGAGTTATATCCAATATCTCTACATTATCTACTACTACTTTCATACTAGTAACCTCGTATAACATATATGGCAATATGGATTACCGGCGGTATCTCTATACCTGACATACTGTAAAGCAAGTCTACACTTACAAGTATTACATGCTACCATTTTCATAGTATCCATACTCCTACTATCATACCAATACAGTATCCAAATATCATTCCTGATATATAATCTACTGCTCTTTGCTTCCGTTCTTCAGTCCAAAATTTATTCATCCAAACATACTCCCATCATATTCTCGTTCCATAGGTTTAATATCTAATGTGTGTTTCTCTCCACCCATAGTTATACCTTCTGCTTCTGCTTCTTTTACCATTAACTCCATCATCTTTATGATTGATAATATAGATATTTCTTGCCATCTTTCTAATTTATAAAACTTAGATATACGTTTTAGGTCTTTACCTATAGTGGTTATATGTAATTCACTAAAACACTTAACTAATAGTTCCCAATCATCTATTTCTTTATCTGTTAATAGTTCAGCGATGGAGAGTAAATCACCTTCACCCTCCATTTGGGATACAAACCCATCAAGTAGTTCGCCCATACTAATCTAGTATATCGACTTGAACCTTCTTGATAAGGTAGTGTCCATCATCATTCTGGAACCACACTACATTGTCTCCCGAATCCATCTGCATATCTTCTAAGATTACATCAGGGATATAGACAGACTTGTATTCACTTATTCGTTTAATACTACTTATTTGTTTCATTATATCACCATTCTATCAATACGGTATGACCTAACATGCTGAGGGAATTGACCTGTATACTGTTTAAGGTGATACCTGTTATCAACACCGATTGCATATACCATACCATCACTTGATACTCTTACATCCTCTACTAGGATTTTTCTAACTGAGTCACTATCTCTTTCGTGTTTCCACTGAGAGAAGTCAAACTCTGTTCTTACTTCAGGGTTATACCTAAAGCTTACTTGCTTATGTTTACCTGTTCGCTGAAAAAATTCAGCGGCCTTGTAAACTTGGTCAAATATTTCTGTTCTTTCTGACATTTAATCACTTCCTTGAATCTAACATTATCTACACTGTATATAAAGCTTTCGCTATTGTGTAGCATATAACTTGTAAAGTATAAACCTTAAGCTGGTCTATACGTGAAACTTCTAACGGTATTATATCCATCTATTTTTCCTTATAGGGTGAACAAAATACACATCTTCTATTACCTTCAATATCTACAAAGAAGGCTCTCTTGAGGCATTTAAAACATTCTAATTCTACCATAAATTTATCTAAACCACAGATAATATGCGATTACTCCTAAACATAATATGTCGGCAATAGTATATATCATTATTGTTTTCCAACTTATATTATTTTTTTTATTTATCTTTACCTTTTTGGGGGCTTTGACTGTAAAATGAGGTATAGCTTTCCAACACTCATCACAAAGATATGCTTTAAGGTGGGGTGCTTCACTCATGTAATGTATACGACATCTATTACAATTATGCCATATAGCTTTATAGTATGTTGGTTGCATGTGCTACCTCTATGTATGCTTTATTAGCTTTAAAGATAGGACCACGTAGTTCTTCAGGTATATATTTCATACCTTTCATACCCTCATTTAAGTTTTCAAAAAACATTCTGATATATATCTCATGGTTCTTTCCTATGTAATGGTATCCTTTCTCTACATCTTCTTCATAGTCTCTGACAAAGTTAATTATTTGATAAGCTCTACCCAAAGCTCTTGCATATTTATCTGCTTCAGGTGGACATCCTAATATACGTGCCATCATACATCCTACTGATTCTGATGAACCTTTACTATACTCAAGCATTGAAACAATAGTATGTTCTTTCTTAACTAAGTCAGTAAACATAGACTTGTGAAAATCTTCTAACCATACACCCTCGAATTCATATTTATCACTAACTTCATAGAACTGTTCTATTATCTTCCTCCATTCTTTATGTGAATCCATATCTCCTTCTACCATTTCATCTACTACTCTTAGATAGGCATATAGTTTGTATATATCTTCTTGTATCTCTTTAGGCCATTCGGTTACGCAGGAAAAGAATGTATTACTATACTCTTCCATGATTTCCTTCATTCTCTTGTCATTCCTCTTTGCTCAGCCATTCTATCTAATAGCTCTTTCTTTTCTATCTGTTTCTGTTTATAACAATCATCACATACATATGTTTCAAATCTAACAGTATGGATGGCTACCATCTTACAGTATATACATTCCAATCTTTTTATTTCTTCACTCATTTCTTTCTCTTTATCTTTACTCTCTTTTTAGGCACCTTAGTAGGTGCTTCTTTATATGCTTGGTTGAAGTCTATAAAACTACCACCCTTCTCAGCGGATGGGGGTAGCGTATATCCTTCATAAGGTATCTTTGTTGCTCTTTTTCTCATATTACTTCCTCAAATAATTTTTGTAGATTCCATCTTAGTGGGGCTTTAAGCCTATCTACTGTGTGGGCATGGTCCTCAAACCACTTCCACTTAACTGATTTCTTATCATATGCTTTACTATATAAAAATTTCGCTTGATTTGGTGTTATAGCGTATACTTTTTTATTTCTATACTCTTCTCTACGTATTAGAATAAGCGATATACCGCCCTTCCTTACTAATCTTATACCTTCAGCTATTTGGTGCTTAGCGATAGAACGCCCACTACCATAATATAGAGGAAAAGAAGTAAGATTCCTACTTGTTTTAGCCTCAACCATAATAGGTCTTCCTCTGTATACTGTAAAGAAGTCGGCTGGTTGTTTCTCAGCAACAGCTTGTTTAACGAATCTATTAATGTCATTTGTATCTTGTATCCTAAACCACCAAATATGTCTGGAGGACTTAAGACTCCTACGTATCTCATTTTCAAAGTTCTTTCCTGTATCTTTCTTTCCCATGTAGCATCACTACGCTTATTATAGTAGAACACTATCGTAATAGAGTAGTGCTCTATATAGTAATACTATAGGGAGATATATAAAGCTTTGCTGAATAGAGCTTGTTATAATATATCTATTATTCCTAATGCACAAACATCACAACTTTCATTGTATAAATCTGCTTCAGCTAACGATATACGTTTGCCACAAAATCTACAATATCTATCTAATATGCTCATATCACCTCATTGTATTGGGTATTTGTTCAATCGAACATTCATCTGCTCTTTTATCATCACGCCATCCTTTAAACTTAGGGTGACGTATGGAACCGGATGGATACCATCCATTCCCTTTAGCAGTAAAAACTTTACCTATATAATCCTCACCGTTGTCTGTGTATTCTCTACGTTGTTTATCTGTTAAACCACCGCACGTCACAAATACTTCTTTATCATTTAATGTTCCTATGACTGCACCTACTTGTCCTTCATAACGGGTGCCTTCATCAGCTGGTCTAAATGAGTGACATATATATTCTAATTCTACAACCGTTTTTAACCTTGCCCACGCATTTTTCTGGGAATAACTCGATTCACTATCCTTGAATACTAAACCTTCATATCCTTTCCCAACTACATATGTCTCCCATACCTCTTGCCATTCATGAGACTCAAAGGTAGCTAACGTATGAATCCATGTGCTATCCATAATCTGAGGTAATAACCCTGTCACTACTGATTCAGCAAGTCTTTTACGATTAGCATAGGGTTCATGTTTTATATCTTCACCATTAAATCTAACACAGTCGAATACAAAATACTCACCATCTATACCCATCTTATGTCCCCAATGACTACCTATCATGTATTCACCTAATAGTATAACATCGAGGTTTGCGTGTTCTTCTAAGTCTCCGTCAGCTTTCAGTTTACCTGTTCTACTATACATACTCCATTGACCATCCTTGACTACCATACAACCCCATATACCATCCATTTTTAATTGGACTAAGTCGTAATTCTCAGGACCGTCTTTATCTATATCTTCCTTTATTAGTTCATTAAATTTTGGTCTATCTATCATCTTTCTCCTTATATCCTCCACAGTGTGGACAATTAAACTTATTAACTTGTTTCATTCCTACGTAGTTGCCACCACACCGTAAACATCTCATACTTTCATATACTCCCTTACCATCTTTATACTATCTCTAAGGGATTCATTATCTGTCACCTCAGCTACTTCAAAGTCTAAGTCTGATATAAACATCTCAGCTACCTTTGGTGTCATATAGTCCATAAGTAGTTTCATTATATGTATAGCTTCAGTCCTCGATGTGACCATCGTATAACCCCCTATCTTTAATAATCTCTAACCACTTATCTTGGTATCTCAGTGGTAGTTGCATATCTATTATATCAGCTATCTCCCAGATAGCATCTTTTAGGGCTTCTATTTCTTTATCTTTTTTATCCATATTAACTCCTTTTGTAGTAGAGAGAGGACTACCCCAAAACAAAACTAAGACTATATAGATGTGCTTCTCACCGACGAATATGTCCTTGTTTATCACTCATCCGCATGATGCGTTCAGAGCTTACTCCTTGACAACGGGTCCATGCTATATTTAGTAGGTTCGCTTGACGCAAAGGTAGTGCATAATGATTAGCTATATATCTTTCATCGCTATGCGACGTTCTCGATATATCTCCTAAGCTTGGTTCTCTTAATGGGTAGCACCATATCGTCTACCCACCTACTATATGTATAAACTTGCGTATCGACGTAGTCTCGTGCTCTACGTTAGCTGTATCCATTCTTGTCCAACGACGGTTATACACAGATATAACAGTTTTCCAGAGACGTGTATTCAGTTATTATAACATTGCTTCTATCCTTTGAGTATACCCTAACTTGTAGGTTCTCTTACAGATTTTAATCAAGGATACCGTTTCCCGAATGTATATCTCACCTGTTTGGGCCATTAGTCCTACTCTCCCTATGTTGCTTGATGTTATCAAGGGCGTGGCCATATGGCTCAGTTATATCTTTTCTCAGCGGCTTTTGGGGCGTATGTCTCAGGTCTCTACTACATTTAGTGGGATAGAAGCATCGAGAGGTAAATGAGTCATCAACGAATGTTAAAAAAGGGTTGACACTTCTATCCTATCACCTTAGCTAAGAACCATGCCATATGAACATCCACATCCATACCATCATAAAGAAACCTAATAGTATATACCATTCAGCTTCATTGATATCACGTGGATTACTCCATATGGCTTTTAATCTATCTATCATCTATACTTTAATCACCTTCCTAATTATCTTTCCTATCTTAGGTGCTAAGTCATGTAAGTCATGAACAAATATATGGTTAGTGAACATTCTACTCTGTATCTCTTCCCTTAAACCACCTATACCTACTTGGATTACATTCCATCCATCAGACTCTATATGTTTAACTACCTTTCTAACATGCTTATAGCTTTCATAACCACCATAGTTCCATGCGGCCGGATTACCATCACTTAACACTATCATTAGTTTGTTAGACATAGGTTGCATTGATTCTTTCTTTACTTTATTAGCAGATGCTAATATAGCGTTTCCATCTCTATTTTCATGTCTGGCTCTCATACCACCCATAGCCATAGGTCTATCTTTCATAGATGGACCCCAATACTCAGTTAAGTTGGTTGAACCTTTATCACTATGCCATGTATCATCACCATCAGCAGTATGACCAAAAACCCATAGGTTTAACTTAGGGTTATCAGCTAACGCTTCTTTAAGAGCAATAGCAGATTGACGAGCTATATCCATTCTCGAATATGACATACTACCAGATTCATCTATCAATAGACATACATCTAATGGTTTATCTTCTTGCACTATATCACACTTGAATAGGTCCTGTCTACCCACAGGTATTCTATGTAGCATACGCTTATCTATCTTACCACGCTTTTGATTACGTATAATATGTTTCTGCGTATTACCATATAAGTCTATCTTTTTCTTAAGTTGAGACGTTATCTTCTTAGTCATCTTAACTTCAGAAATGTATTTATCTTTAGCCCAATCTGTTTGTTTAGCCTTACGCCATGTTATCTTCTTTTGATTTTTGTATATCAGACCAACATCCTTTATACTATCTTCAGTATAATCAGTTTCTTCAAGGTCTCTTATATCTTGCATTAAAGATTCATCTAATGGTGTGGAAGCTTTATCATAGTCTACTGCTTCAGACGTATCTCTTATCTTATCGATACCATCATCTCTTAGTAGTTTAATAATAGGACTTATTCGCCTTTCTTTACTTGTTATATCATCAGTCACTTTTGTTTCTATCCTATCCCATTCTTCTTCGGATAGTTCATCACCCATAGCATCTCTAAGTTCCTTCATTTTATCTTCTATCTCTTGAGCAGTGCTATCTTCTTGACCTTCAACCATCTTTTCAGCTACTTTCTTAAGGTAGTCAAAAAGAGCTTCTATACATTTATATGTATTTTCTCGACTATCAAGCCCTTTAGCTAAGGCACGAGCAAAGAATCTTATATGTTTAGCGTGTTTCTTCCTACGTTCAGTAGTTAAATGTTGTGGCCATCGAATAAAAGATAACAATGTATTAAATAAGTCTACAAATTCATTATCCTCTACTGATTCGAGTTTACCTTTCATCTTTGTATCGAAAAAATGTTTCTTAACAGCTTCTATATATGTCACAAAACCTGCGTTATCTTTAGCTAATTGCTTTTCTATATACTCATCTTCAACACTATTGGCTATACTATGTAATAATTCACCTTCATATCCCGATAGGTTTCTATCATATCTCATATTTCTTTCCCATTTTATCAATGGTTTAGAATGTATAAGGTGCAACTTTTCATGTATAGCTAATCCAGCAGTTATATCTAAGTTTCCATCATCTTCTTCTAATAGACTACCATCTATACGAATCATCCCTCGTTGCATGTCTGAGTAATTTTTCCTATCGTTAGACCAATCTAAACTATGAGTCACTGTTGGGTCTACTACTTTACATAAACTATCTAAATGTCTTTTATGTTTAAGCATACGTGAAGCACTTGTAGTGGTAGTAGCACCACCACCCCAACTACCCCACATACTCGATACTCCTCCGGTATAAGCAGAACTACCACTGTTCCACCAACTATTACCACCACCCCAAACATATCCCTTACTTCGGTTCCATATGTCTCCGGTATAAGTGTTTACTTTTGGGGCTTCTGATATAGCTACCTTAGCAGTAGCGGGACTTTCCCATTTATCAGTATAGTCGAGTGTGGTTTCACATATAGGACAACAATCATCATCTGTCGCTTCTATCCATTTAGAACAGCTATAACAGTAATCATCATCGACTACGTCTCCTGCCCAATCGTCTATACTTGTAAATTTGTCAACCATTGTTCTATATCCTTTGTAGGTTTTATCTCCTTTTGGGTTAGTTTATATTCAAAACACTTTAAAGTTCTTTTAGCTGAACCAACAGTGCAACGATATATAAAATTATCTTCTTCTGATATAATTCCTTGTATCATGCTATATGCTTCTTGCATATCTATTGTCTTTGGGAGATTTTTGCTTAGCATTTCATCAGATACGAGCCTTCTTTTATATGCACCAACATGTCTACCTGTCACTACTGTATGAGGAAACACCAACTTTATAGCCTTAGCTACTTCGGATGGAGTTAACCCATGTTCTAATAGGACTTTGGCTGACTGATGCCAATACATACTCTTTTTAGCTCTACGCTTAACCATTTTAATCTCCCATTGACTGAATAGCTTGTATAACTTTTACTCTATCCGTGTCATCACCAGCGGTGATAGGATAAAATGGAAGCACTGTATGCTTCAATGCTTCTAACAAAGTCATACCATCTACTACTAATTCGGCCACAGCAAGGCACATACGAGTAGATACTGCTACGTTTAACTCTTCTGCTTTATATAAATCTCTGATTTTCTTAGCAAACTCAGTTATACGTCTTGCATCATCTGCACTAACATTAGGAATTCTAACTTGTAATAGTTCTTGTTCCTTGTTTTGTGGTAGATACTCTAATTCGTATATACCTCCTGTGAACCTATCCTTCCATGCTCTATCTAAGTCATGTGCGGCTCCGAGATACTCTCGACCTATGTTAGCAGTAGCAAAGAAAAATACATTCTTGTCTAACTGAACTACGTCTGCATCATCACTTTCGTCTAATGCTAAGTATCTTTGTCCATCTAATACAGGCATAAGGATATTACCTAAGTCGCCTGTCCTATCTCTTGTGACTTCGTCAAGCATAATAAATGAACCTTCACTATCTTGTAGTGCTGATACAAATCTGCTTGGCTTAAACCACGTTCCATCTTCTTGGTTATACTTAGTATCTCCGAGCAACTTAGCGGCCGGATTCATAGTATCTCCAAAATTGAACTGATGGAATGGTTTGTTAGTTATATCTGCAAGTATCTTGCCTAAACTACTCTTACCACAACCGGATGGGCCTGTGACTAATATATATTTATTTCTAAATATGTTTCTAAGCATGGTATAGAATGTCATATTATCTTTGAATTTAAATTCTTCAGGTATGTCTACACTTGCTTTTAGTTTACCGATAACACTATCATCAATGATAGGCTCGATTTTTTTCTCAGTAGCATCTTCTTCTACGTCTCCAAATAGTTCTCCTAAGCCTTCATGCTCAGTTTCTATCGCATACGCAGTTTCTTCTTCTACCTCTCTATCTATGGGATGACCGGAGTCATCCTCTTCATATTCGTATTCACTCATATCTTTTCTCTTTCGTTCTAATAACCATATTTCAGCTTCTTTCTCAGCTATATGTTTCCTATAAAGCTCTATCGCTTCAGGGTCCTCACAATCATCCATCGCATCTGAATATACTTTAATAGATGCGTAAGCATTTTTAATTTTCTCAGCAACGGATGCCATCTCTACACTCTTTAACATTATTCTTCTTCTTCTCCTATGTATCCTAAGTTAAAGCTATAATGTTGTGCTGTTGATATTATATCTGTTAACATTTCATTGTTTATATGTCCTATTTCAAATGGGTTATCATCTGCCCATTTTGCTAAGGCATTACCTACTCTACTATAAAGTTCTTTCTTATATGCTTCACTATCTTTACTCATCTTTTCTCACTACCTCTCGTGTTTTTGGGGGGCTGGAACTTAACATTGTTCTCAGCTTATTTAAAGGTTTGGGTAGGGGCTATATGCTTAGCTTCTCCTACCCTTATGCCTTCGTCTTAATATTCTCCTGTTCTTTCGTCATATACTCCACAACTTATACAATTATACTTAGATAAATCTATACTGTCGGGGTCTATATCCATAGGCACCTGCACTATAACAGTATCACAATCAGCACATGCTATAAGTGTCATTAGTTAGGTCTCCTACGTCTAATCATCTTTCGGTCTACCCTACTTACATCATATCCATAAGTGCGTTCTCCGGTTATACCTCTATTTAATCCTTGCACTTCATATTTCTTAAATGTATTTACTATCTTATTATAATCATTAACTTCCATATAACTTAGTTGTTCCATCATACGTGTAAACTTAGCACATATATTATGCTTGTAATCTTCCGTATTCGGATGAGCTTTCATTACTATCCCTCTTATACTCTTATATAATGGGTCATCTTCATCCCTTATATGTAAGACAGGGGTTAAGTAATCTCCTTTCAATATATTCTTTATATCTTCTATGGTTGCTTCTTTCTTATCTGTCATTTACCATCCTCTCATATCACATAAGCATGTGTTGTTTTCTATCGCACAATCACATACCATACATACTTCAATACCCATCTCATCTATCCTTATAGGTTCTGTATCTCTATTCATAGGTCTACTCCACTTAATACCTGTTGGCGTATAGCTTCTGATTCTAACTTATATTCTTCAAAGGTAGACTTGTATGGTAGTGGTGCTACACTAAAGTATAACTCGTTCTTTGCTAAACGTCTTTCTCTTCTACTTGTATCTACACTACATCTGTTTCTACTATTTATGTTTGCCATAAGACTTTTTATATCTTCGACACTCATGCTCTCTATCATTGACTTTATATCATTCATTGTTTGACTCCGGCGACCGCATTTTAACGATAATTTAAGATGGTTTCAAAGTATTTAAAGCTTTTGGCGGTTTTCGGGGGTTTATACTCTTAGCTCGTGCTCAGTTGTTTCTACCTCCAATTCCGCTTATCATCTTTAAAATCGGGGGAAGCTTAATATATAACCCCCTTCCCTATATTATACTATATTAAGAATATTGCTCTATTATGCAAGAATATAGCATGCTTTATTATTAAAATAAATAGATTAATAGAGCCAAATGCTGAATAGAGCATAATATTGTATTAACTATATATTATTATAGCTTTTGTTTGTGCACATATAAACAAAAAAAGCTCTATACTGAACCTAAACTGGTTCTAGTTTGTTATAGGCTCTATCAGTCATGACCAATTACTCACGTAAAGGGTGCGACGTAGAGCCAAATGTTCTCACCTGCGCTTACCGATATAGATATAACTCGATTAAGCTCTATTTCTCACGAACGGATACCGCCGTCAAGCCCTATCGAGCTTGGGCTATCGCTGAAGATTGATAGAGCCAAAATAATTGAGAGGTATAGCACCGTGATTTTTTATACACACCGATTTTTTCTAAAAGTAGTGAGCGGGAGATATAACGGACTATATAAGTATCGAGGGCCTTTATATACGTATTTGACCCATACCTTTATATACTTTCAAACCATGTCTAATATACGAAGTAAAAGGAGGAAAATATGCCATCAACGTCAGCAACGCAAAAGTCAACAGCTATGGATTATCTATCGGCCCCTCGAAGCGAGGGATTGGTAAAGAATCTTATGTCTTTGCTCGGTTTTGTAGCACCTGAAAATGGTCGCCTACCAGCTGGGGCAAAGTATGACACAATTATTGCTTTAAATGATGTCTTGGGTGCTAATGATGAGTTTCAATCTATGGTTGCCACTCGTGTATTAGAACTACAAGCTCAAAGGCGAACAGCTACACCTAAAGTGTCAGCTACGCCTGAAAGTGTAATTAATGCAGTCAAGCAAGGGAAAATAAGTTTAGACGAACTTAAAGCCCAAATTAAATTGCTTGAGTCATAAGTTGGATTACATGCTCAAAGGGGAGCGAGAGAATAAGAGGTCTCCCCATTTACGTTTAAAGAGATAGCTTCTCTTTATCGGGTATGGCTGAATAATCCCTTCCCAAAGGGGATAAGGCACACAAACCTGCTCCAACGGACAAGTGTCTGAGGAGATGGTGTAGTGGTAAGTGCGGACAATACTTAGGTATTTGGGCCGGTAGTCTTTGGAGGTTAACCTTGAATCCTCCTACCCACCTTTTATGATTATATGCATATATAGGTCGTGAGTTATCAGTCGCCAATTAAATTAAAGAATTTGAGTTATCACTCTTCGAAAGTAAAAGAGAACCGTCCCTCTATTATAGTCACTTGTTAAGGTGGCGTCTTAAATAGAAAACTTCAGCCTTCTCTCAAACTATTGAATACGTATACGATGCATCCAATTACTCCCTCAACAGTAGACTAACCTGTCTTTTACAATTTATCGTCTGGCTTACTATAACTTTCTTTCTCACCTGACGCTTAAGCGTTTGTCTGAAAGCACGACCGACTTATATTTATGAAAAATAAAAACAGAGGAATGAGTAGGGGTTGGTTTTAACAGGACTAAGTAAAGTCTGACCAGCCCCGAAAGGCATTTATTTTTTTTTTCACTGTGGTGGGGCCCGAAGGCCCCGAGGTAAAACAGTTCAGCTTAACCTTTATTCTTCATTATATGATGAATGATTTCTAATCTCTGACTTCCAGAGACTGACACTATAGGGTCAAACCTCTGATGAGTTGGATTGTCATAACCATTTTTACATGCCAACATTAATTCAATCTTGGCTATTTTGTCATCGTTTGAAGTCATTGTCTGACTCCGTTAGCTCGAATCTCAGAAACATAAACATCTCCTAATTCGAATTCTCCATAAGTGAAGTCGCTCTTAACAGCACAGAACCATCTCGCGTGTGTGTTCTTTGCTTCGTTCTCAGGATTTTGGTATTTCTTTAATACTCTCCATTCAAAGCCACATGGGCCGGTCCAGACCTCGTAAGGGTCATCTATTTTTCTCGTTTTACCGCATTCGTTTTTAGACATAATATACCAATAGTAGGGTTATATTTAAAGGTTTGCACCCTGAAAAAATCACCCTGAATTAAATGGCAGAGAAGCCGGGATTCGAACCCGGGTCCTAAGGTCGAAAGCCTCAGATGCTGGGCCACTACACTACTTCTCCACTATTATTGTTTATACTTCTTTAGTAGGCGTTTAAGGAGAGCATCATTTATATATGCATCTCCTAACTTATGCCACATATCTAATTTACTCATCTATGCTCCATTATTTGGTCGACGATGTTATGTAATATGTCTAACATTGTATCAGTAGTTAGACGACCATCATATGCATATTTATTTTTTTGCATATCTTTAAAGTCGTCTTCTGATAATTCTATTTCGAATTTCATTACCATTCACCTCCGTCATATTCTTCAGACTCGTCATTCATAAGCGTATGAAGTTTATCAGCCATACCACAGGTGCAATTATCATATACCCAATTACATCCGTCCTTATGCTCGAACTCTTCGCCTGTGGCTCCGCTTATCTCGTATCCGAAATCATGTTCGCCTGTCTCGTAATTGTAATCAGTCATACATAGACCTCTTTACTTTCATTGGACTTGCTACTTTGTTCCCGAGTCCGAGAACCTTCTCGCAATACATAGCTTCCCCTTCTGGGGTCATACCTGAAAAAGGTTTAACTCTTTTTCGTCCTTGCACTTTTCTAACCCTTGACGGGTTTCTTCTTATGTTTTTGAACATTTTTATTTACCTCTTAAATTCCTGTTTCCTCAAAACAGCTATAACATACTTCTAAGCCTCTGCTATACTTTACAGCATCAACGAATATATGCTTATCTTCTGCACATATTTCACAAAAGGGATAATCGAATTTACTCATTTAACCATCCCTCAATAAGTCGCCACTTATGGAATCTTCTAAAAATCCTAATTCCATTAGTCGGTCGTCGTCGTCGACGTATTCTATTTGTGCTTTAGCCTTTAATAAGGCTTCATCTATTTCTATTATCATCTTATTTAAGATGTTCATTACTTGATTATGTTTCATGTTTTACCTCTATCCTAACTCTAACGAGCGAGTATATAAAGCTTTGTCTCAAAACAGTATATATACTACGAGGAGCCTTATATAGGGCAATATAGAACCCGAACGCGTTTTTTGAAAAAACCGCAGTGATTTTTTTATTTCACCCTGAATTTAAAGAGGCGTGTTTATACATTCGGCACACGCCAGCCGGCGGGCAAGAACACCTATCTAGAAAGGTGGACGCCCTTGAGGTTTGTTTTATATATCTTCTTTAAATGCTACTTCATAAAACTTAGACCTATTAAAACGTGGGTTTGACGAACTGCAAAAGTTGGCCATGTCCCTTATAATAAGCGGGTCTGCTTTGTTTATATGTAGTATTTCGGCTATTTCTTGAAAATGTTTTCTTGTTAACATTATTTAACCTCCTTTAATACTTGGTCTATTTCTTGTATTTCATTTAATACATATTTAGCAAAATTGTTCCAATCGTTTTTATTGGTGCAATCGTGGCCTAAGTCGGCCCATGCTTTTATTAAACTCTCTAATTGGCTACCTACTTGCCTGTGGGCGAAATCGGATTCCCTACTTAAAGCGGGGGCTTCGTTTCTTTGAATGGCGTATTTTCTAATTAATGAATAGCTCATATTTATGCACTCCAAAAGTTAACCAAAAAGTAGTATACATTTAATTCTATATACAAAGCTGTGCCTAATGCTAAAATGATTAAATCCATTTAAAGACCTCCATTATATTTAGTTGGTTCTACTGATGGGTATAATACGAATCTGGCACCTGTGGAATTAATAATATTCCATACTTCGCCATCATCTAAAGACCCATGTTTAGTTCCGAAGCTGTGCAAGTTTGCCCAGCCGACCGTATGGCAATAAAGGGAATTAGTGCCTTCCATTTGTGAACCCATCATTTCTATATAGAAATTGTGGATGCTCATAATTCTACCGTCAAAGACGATGAAGCCGGTTTTATTTGTTTGATATGTTGTTTTAGTCATATGTCTTACCTCTATATTACACATGATTTCAAAGTATATAAAGCTTTGCCTCTGAAAGGTATATAAAGGTCCTCTACCCTTATATACCCCCATATATAGCCCGCTCGCACTTTACAGAAATCGCTGTGATATTATCACCCTGAAATAGGGGGGGGGTAGTTTGATGCCCCCGGGGGGGTAGGGAGGGGGTTGGGGGTAGTAGGTGCAATACTATTTTGCTATTTTCATCTTCCTACTACGCTTGGGGTCTGAGGTCGTGAGAACCCCATCAGGCTAACCACGGGCTTCCAACCGCGTCAGTCATGAGCTGTCGAATCAATACCAACCTAGACACGCGTGTCTCTTGCTAGCATTGTTCTTTTGCCCTTCGCCATTCTTGTCAAGCAACCCCATTATTTATATTCGGGTATTAGCCGAACCTAATAAAGGTGCATCCTTACCAAAGATGCCTTACTTCATCCACTTGGACCTGCGAGTGGACGTTGGTATACGCCCAATCTTAAGCCAAAGCTTTTGAACCTGTGTTAGTGTCATACTTCTTTTACCTCTATCTTAACTGTAACGAGAGAGTATATAAAGGTTTGGTCCATTTTAGTATATAAGGAACGAGGGAGTATATATACTGCGTTTTATCTTCCGCTCACCCTTTTCAGTTATTCAGTTAGCCCCCCTCCCGTCTAAAAAAACGCTACCCCGACATTCACACCACGGCCCTAGGGTTTCAAACAAATCGGCTAAATTTTGAAAGTGCATAATATATCTATATATATAGAGTAAACATATGGAGCTTCCTAATCTCTATAGTAGTGTTTACAGAAAGTTTTATATACTGTGATTGCTTACTAATTGACAGTGAAAAAATATGTCGAAAAAAACACGCAATGACATCAAGTGGACTTGTAATGAGATTCGCGACTTACTCTTGAGTAAGAACAAAGCTTATGGTGATTCAGCCTTAAGCCCTGATAATATTTTTAGTAAGCTCGATAATGCACAAGCAATCTGTGCACGTATCGACGACAAGCTCAGTCGTATCAAGAACAACGGGCTCGATGATGCAACTGAAGACACGCTTGATGATTTGATAGGATATCTTATCCTGCTCAAAATAGCAAGGGAAACTAAGAACGACGGGGAGACCGAATATTACATGTGTAATTGTGAATATGGTCATCAAAATTGTACATGCGAAGGTTACGTACCCCCGTGGAGCCATGAGGTTCCTAAAGAAGTGAAAGTATTTACAATGGCAGATGGTAAAGCAGTACCCCATACCACTGTCCCGAAAATGGAAAAGAGGGGTTCTAGAGATACGATAGTTGTCTACGATGAGACTGCTTAATGGAGCTTATTAATGTTTAAAAATGAAAAGCTTGATGAAGCATTAGGTGTAGCTCCAGAAGGAGAGATGCGCCATGTTAGTCAAGATAAAGTAGAAAGGATTGTTTCACCTCAGAAATTTAAGTTGGAACAAACTCTAGTAGAACGTGCACTTAATTCTAATGGTAAAATAACGCCACTAGTAATAGATAGTAACGCTACTGGAGGATTAGGTTTATGCAATCCGTCCATTTTCAATGATGGAGATGGTAAGATAATTGGTAATGTGAGAAATGTATCATATACATTACATCACTGCGAAAAAGATATGAACTTTCAGACGCCATGGGGACCCCTTAACTATGTACGTCCTGATAATGATGCAACCCTCCGCACCACAAACTTTTTAACATATATGAATAATGATAACATTCAACAATGGTTTCAAGTTCAGACTAAAAGTTTAGACCATGTTCCTATATGGGAATTTATTGGATTAGAAGATGCGCGTATAGTAAGATGGGATGGTAAGTTATTTATTTGTGGATGTCGTAGAGACGTTAAATCTAATGGAGAGAGTAGAATGGAAATGTCTGAAATTAAAATAGAAGGAACAGAAGCTAAAGAAGTAAGTAGAATAAGAATACCTCCACCTAATGACCCTGATGCTTATTGTGAAAAAAACTGGATGCCTATACTTGATATGCCTTACCACTTTATTAAATGGAGTAATCCAACGGAAATAGTCAAAGTAGACCCTACTCCTGTTAAAAAATATAATACAGAATTAGAAACAGATTTAGTTTGGGCTAAGTCTTGTGAAACAGTACACATAGGTGAAGAAAAACTAAATGTAGAATATGACCCACGTGGTAGTTCTCAAGTTATTACCATAGGAGATTATAGGATGGCTATAACACACGAGTGTGAATTCTGGTATAATAGAAAAGAAGATAGAGATGCTGAATACTATCATAGATTTATAGTATGGGACAAAGATTGGAATATACAACAAGTATCTCCTTTATGGAAGTTTTTAAATGGTAAGATAGAGTTTTGCTGTGGTATGGCTCAAGATGGAGATGATATTTTAATTACATTTGGATATCAAGACAACTCAGCCTTCTTAGTAAGATTACCATTAGAAGAAGTACAATCAATTTTGAGAGGTCAATAATGTTAGCAGATAGATTAAACGATTATATTTTCGATACAGAAAATGATATAAAGAATTTTAGATTAGCTCAAGAATATGAAAAGATAGGTCAAACTGCATCAGCTATAGGTTTATATTTACGCTGTGCAGAAATTACAGATAATGCAGAGATATCCTATGAAGCTTTGTTACGAATGGGTATTTGTTATATAGAACAAGGAGAAAGAGATGCCCACGTAGAAATAGCATATAACAATGCTATAGGTTTATTACCATATAGACCTGAAGGATATAATTTAATGTCTCGTTTTTATGAGCTTAGAGGTGAACACCACAATCTCTATATGTGGGCTAGAATGGGATTAACTAAAGCTAATTTCAATTTAACTCCTTTACCACTATCGTCAGATATGCAATACAAAGGTAAACAAAGTTTTCTATTACAAGAAGCTCTTGGAGCTTGGTATATAGGACGTTTTGAAGAATCACGTAAAAAATATAGTGATTTATATTTAGTTCCTGATTTGGATAAAGAAATAAAACAAGCAGTTGAAAACAGCTTACACTCTATAATAAGAAATGATAAAATGGATATTGTATTACAAGGACAGTATTCACATTACGCTTATGAGACTGCACTTCAATATATACAACTAGATTTTGTAGATAGAGTTATTTTATCTTGTTGGGAAGATGATGAAGTACCAGATATACAAAATTCTGATATAGTAGTTATCAAAAATAAATATCCCGATAGCCATGGAACAGGTAATAGGAATTTACAGATAGTTTCTTCTTTAGCTGGAATAAAGGCCACTGCTACCGAATTTGTTGTTAAAATGCGCAATGACCAAAGATATGATTGGAAAAGTATGATTACAATGAAAAACTATTTTGAAGAACATAAAGAAAGAGAATTAACTTATTCAAATGACGAAACTAAACCTAAGAATAAAATCTTAACAGCGGGAGCATTTCCTACTTTTGCTTTTCACCCTCGCGACCATGTGTTCTGGGGTAATAGGTCAGACTTGTTAGATTTATTCGATATACCTTTAGAACCACGAGCAATTGATGAAATAGTTAAGATGCCTAAAGAAGATTACTGGAAATATTATGACCATTACATTAGAACTGAAAGTTATATAGGAAGTCATTACGCAGCTAATTTTGATGAAAAGATTAAAACCTTTTTATTAGCTCCAGATAAATATCTTCATGATAAAGCTCCTAAATATAGAGAAGCTTTAGCACTAAGTAATAAATTAATGGATAAGGGAGAAATTTTCAAATCTTTCCCTAAAGAAGGTATAGATTTAAAATGGCCTAAATACAATTGGGAGACATATCCATATGAAACACAAAAAGAAAAATTTAATGAAAGGTGGGCAGAAGATGGTTACTAAAAGTTTAATAGTTACCGCAGCAGGGCAATCTACTAGATTCGAAGGTTTAAAACCCAAATGGATGTTAACACATCCGTTGGGGAACTGGATGATTGTTGAAGCATTAAAAGGAATGGACTTCGAAAATATAGATAAAATATACTTTGGATTCCTTAATGAACATATACAACAATATCATTGTTTACACGCAATTGAAAAATGTATAGATGAAATAGGGATAGCAGATAAATCAGAGATTATAATAATAGGAGAACCTACTTTAAATCAACCTCATACTGTTGCAGAAGTAATTAAAAGAGGAAATATTAAAGGACAGATTATTATTAAAGAAGTAGATAATTATTTTACTTACGAAATAGAAGATGGTAATTTTATGTGTTATTATGATTTAAATGATACAGATTCTATAAACCCTTCTAACAAAAGTTATATTACAGTAGGAGATGATGGACATATAGATAGCTTAGTCGAGAAAAAAGTAATATCATCTACATTTGGTTGTGGAAGTTATTCCTTTGAAAGTGCTACGGCATTTTTATCATACTTCGATACCTTTGAACCAACTCCACATCTTTATCTTTCGGATATAATAAAGAAAATGATTAATAATGGATTAAAGTTTAAACCGGTTAAAGTAGAGGACTATATTGACTGGGGAACTAAAGAAGACTGGTTTAATTATGTTAGAGAATATAAAACATTATTTGTTGATATAGATGGAACTTTAGTAGAAAGCTCTGGTAAATATACTCCACCTTATTGGGGTCAGACTTCTGCTATTAAAGAAAATGTTGAATTACTCAATAAACTTTATGATACAGGTAAGGTATATGTTATTCTTACTACTGCAAGACCTTCGTCAGCTAAAGATATAACACTTAATCAGTTGGAGACCGAAGGTATTAAATACCACGATGTTATCTTTGATTTGTACCACGCAAATAGAACCATCATAAATGATTATGGAACTTCAAATCCATATCCTACTTGTGATGCAATAAACATCGTGAGAAACTCAAATGAATTGGAAAGGTTTTTAAGATGATACTAATAGCCCATAGAGGAAACACAAAGGGTCCTGAGCCCACAAAGGAAAACAATCCTGAATATATTGAATCAGCTATAGAAGCTGGTTATGATGTAGAGATAGATGTAAGGTTACATGCAGGAGGATTTTATTTGGGACATGATAAACCCCAATACGAAGTCCTTCCTGATTGGTTACTAAAACATAAAGATAACTTATGGTGTCACGCTAAAGATTTAAAAACATTTAGTGTGTTATTAGATTTAAAGATGCACACTTTTATGCATGATAAAGACCCTGCCGCTTTAACATCTAAACATTACCTTTGGACAAATCCGGGTGAAAGACTCGTGCCTAATTCTATAGCAGTTATGCCTGAAACTAAAACATGGTATGACTTTATTCAACGGTTCAACTATGTAGGTTTATGTTCAGATTATGTGGAGGATTACAATGAGTGAAGATACATGGGTAGCTAGTCACATGAGACTAAGCCCTAGTAAAATAAACACATATATGAAATGTCCTAGAGAATTTTATTATAAATACATAGCTAAGATGCCAGAAAAGAAAACTATACATCTTTTTAGGGGTACCTTAGTTCACCAAGTATTAGAAGACTTATTTAAGAAAAAATTCCGTACTTTATCCCAATGGGAAAAGGGAGGACCTGCTATATGGGTTCAAGACCAATTTGAAAAGGGTTGGGAAGAAAAGATAGCTAAACATAAATGGTTATGGGAAGTCCATACAAAAGAAGAGATGGATTCCATGTATACCGAAACAGAAGAACTCTTACAGAACTTTGTTTCTAGTGTTAATAAAAAATTAGGGGAAATGGTACATTGGAAGATTTTCAAAACCAAACAACAAGCATGGAACGCTGTAGCTCCTAAATATGCAGAAAAGTGGGTTAAATCTCACGAATATGCTATTGTAGGAGTTATAGATGTAGTTTGTAATGATTTTGATGGTGGTACTACCCTATTAGATTATAAAACATCTAAACGCTATGGGCCCTATTTACCAGAGGAATATTATAGACAATTGATTATCTATGCATTTTTGTATACATTAGAGATGGGTGAGATGCCTAATTTTGTAGGCGTTAATTATCTACGCTTTGATGATACCTTTTTTGTAAAGGTTACACAGAGCGAGCTTGATGAAGCACGTGACTTAATTAAGTTTGTACATGATTGTATTAAAGAGCGTGAAGAGTATGAAGATAGATATGAAACTAAACCTCAGAACTTATGTAAATGGTGCTCGTTCTATAAAGGTAACGGCGGCCCTTGCGATGTAGAGCTTCCTAAGTGGCAACCTAAATATAAGAAAAGAAAAAAGGAAAATTATTCTGATATAGACTCTAATATTAAATCTATGATTGATGTTGAGTCTCAAGAGCAATTTCCAGAGTTCGATTAGGGCAATCTTTAAATAGTCGCGCTGTGTAAAAAGATACATGGCGCGCGATGATTATGGAGCCATCTCTGTAATCTCTGATGAAGAAAAAGAGATACTAGGGATAAAAGGTCCAAGAAAACCTCAAGATGATGAAGAGGAAAAACTATTCGAGACTATCGGCAAAGCTGCGGATAAGATTGGGGAAACTCAAATAGGTAAAAAAATTGGAACTATAATCACCGTGATTTTATTAGCGCTCTTGAGTGGGGGGGCTAACATGTCTATTATTCACGACTATATGAATGGAGATGATGATGGCCCCATCGGGGGCTGTCTAGAACCAAACGCCACAAATTATAATTCTAAAGCTACTTTCGACGACGGTAGTTGTAATTTTGTAGTGATAGTTTATGGTTGTACTGACCCCGAAGCGGTTAACTATGACCCACAAGCTACTCATGATAATGGTAGATGTAATATTTTAAACCAGAACCCTAATGGTACTGGTAATGAAACTCAAACTAATGAAACTATATATGGTTGTATGGATATAGATGCAAACAACTATAATGATAAAGCTACAGAAGATGATGGTTCATGTGAATATGAACACGAAGAAAATCACTGTAACCATACTGATATGTATGCTTGGAATGGTTTATCTCATGGAAACGTATCTAGACCATCTAACAATAGCATAGATTTCTATATGGACTTTGATACTGATTGTGATGATGAAGATGAACCTCTACCAATACTAGTATATTACGATTTAATACACGTTATGGTTACTGAAGATGAGAATGGTAACAAATCTATATCTTACGATGGGTACGTTTATACTGAAGTATACTTTAACGTCTCAGGATGGGATGAATCTGAACACTGGTTTGAATATGATGAATTATTTGATGTAACATTAGAAGAAAACTTTAATGATATTTATGAAGGTTACTGGTTCTATTATGTATCTTATTATGCAGATTATAATGGAGATGGTGACTATTACGGAGAGAATGAATATGCTGGTTATTCCACAAATTGGGGTAACGGAGAAATAGAAGAAATGGGGTGGATATTAAATGTCTGAAAGATATAAAAAACTATTAGAAAACATAGGGGAGGATACTGACTAATGCGCGCCGCAGATATGTTGGTTCTTGTAAATATGTTAAGTAAAATTATATCAGAAATGGACGACTTAAAAGCAATGCTAAAAGAAGTGGCTCAAAAGAATTTTGAGGATAACTTTGAGGAGGACGAATGAATGGGGTGGATAGAACTATTAACCATTCTAGCTTCTGTAATGGCGATACTCGCGATAGTACTTGCGTGTATTGTTATTCTGGCAGGAATAAAGAGACTTATCCCAAAATCAACCTCTCCCCCAAAGAAAGAAGAACAACCGAAAAGGAGGACTGAAAATATGAGTAAAGACCAAACAAGCGAAGGAGTAACCTTTAACGATGTATTTATGTTTTTTATTGCTGTACCTCTAGTTTTACTATGGGTTGGGTTTGCAGGGTTCGTTATACATACGGGACTTAATAACTCAGATGTTCTTGATAATATTGAAGCATATACAACTTTAATAGCTATATTAGGTGGGCCAGCCCTTCTAATTATTAAAGATGCTTTGGATGTATGGAAACAAGAACAAGCAGAAAAAACAGCATTTTATAAAACTAAAGCACAAGCAGTTATAGATTATAATGACGCAAGTCAGAAGCAAGCTCAAATGATTGAAGCTAACGAACAAGCCCATGAACATGGAAAGAAGGTTAAAAAATGAACGACTTTGAAATAAGAGAATTGTACGAACAAGTTCAAGAAATGGAAGTGCGTTTGAATGCACTGGAAAAAAAATATAAAAAGGAGAAATAATGCCAACAAAAGATATGTATAAAAAATACGAGGGTAATCAGACCAAAGATAAAGTTGTAGATTCTTCGGCCGGAGGTTTATTTAAAGGTGAACATTGGTCCCAAGAATACTCTAAGACTTTAGATTGGCCACACCCAAGCCAAGCAGAAATTAATGAGATGTCAGAGCATAAACACGCTCTTACATGTTATGATAAAATGCCTGAACACATTAAAGACAAACCCTATATTACTTCATTTACACCAAATGTCGATTATATAGAAGCAGTAGGAGCTACACAAAGGCCCGGAGACCGCAAATTAGGAGCGCAAGATGATTAGTATGTGTTGCTGTGACGACTGTTCATGTTCATGTGAATGTAACAAGGAGGAATAATGGTTGACCAAAATAAAAAATACAATATAGATAAAACTCTAACAATGAGGAAGAGTGGTTCTGGAGAAAAAGTATTTAGTCATGTAGGTGGTAAAACTCATGCTTTAGAACATAAAGCTATTTCTAAAAAAGAAGCTCTAAAACAAATTAGAGATGTAACTGAATCTGAAATAGAATCTAGAGAACACCATGGACACCACATAGGTAAAAGACAACACTCAAAGAACAAATATAAATAATGGCCTATAATAAAAAATCAAAGGCTCGAAGACAAGCTGAAGCACGTAAAAAGCCCGGTGGCTCTAATGTAGGGAAGTATCCTAATGTTAGTAAGTTTGCGGGACCTTCAGGAGGAGCACCAAAAGGTAGCTACCCTATTAATACTAAAAAGAGAGCTAAAGCAGCTCTTTCGCTGGCACATAACGCGCCAAACCCAGCAGGTATTAAAAAAGCTGTATATCGAGCTTATCCTTCTTTAAAGAAGAAATCTAAAAAGAAATAATGGCCATATCTAAAGCTGAAATATTATCTGCTATAGAATCAGATATATCGGACTATGAAAGTAAATTAAGTAGTCTTATGTCTACAGGGAGTATGAGTACATCTACTGATGTAGTATTGATAGATAGTTATACGCGTACTCTCTGTCTCTTAAACGAGACTAAAATATACGTTACAGATAATTTGTAAGTAAGCTTTATATAGTGGGGTTACCTACTATGTATAGGCTCTCGCTGTAGGGCCATGGCTTCACAGGATTACTTTACGCAAGTGCCTTGTGAGAGCCCCCAAAATATGGAGATATCACATATGAATGAAACAAATAATAACACAGCCGATAATGACGGAAACATGACAGCAGGAGATAATAACACTGCTGAAGAAGGTAACCTTACAAGTATTATCGAGACTGTAGAAGAATCTGGAATGTTAGATGCGTTAATGGATGACCCATTACTTATGGCATTAGCCGCAATGGTATTAGCTTTAGGCGCTTATGTTGCTTACACAGTACCAGCAGTTAAAGAATTAGTCTTTAAATATTTAAAGAACAACGAAGCAGAGTTAATGGACATGTTAGATAAGAATCTAACTAAAGCCCAGATGAAAGCTTTTGAAAAGCTAGATGAAACGGCTCAAAAGCACGTAAAAGATTCTTTAGTTCGAAATGTATTAGTCACAGCATGGGATGAGAAAGATGATGAACTTGCCGCATTGGTTAAGTCTAAAGTCAAATCAGCCCTTGATGAAGGCAAAGACCTTTGAACGAAGAGGAATACGAGCAGAGACTACGCGAGCGAGTAGGAGAAGGTGAATATGAACGTCATAAAGAACTTGTACGTTTGCTGGCTCGCAATCTTGCTCTTGAAGACATTTTGTGGGAAGAAATTTCTTTACATATTCGGGATATTAACTTACGAACAGAGCTCTTGCGCCAAAGAAATGCAATCGTTAAGGACATACATACAGAATTCCGAGCATTAAATATAGAAATACCTACAGTCGTAGAACAAAGAACTGAAGGATTTGCTTCCTTTTTGGAGGACTTAACAGATGACGATGGGGATAAGGAACGAAACAAAGACATTGAAATCAGCACTGACAGGTAAAGGTGCATACGATACAAGAGAATTAGAGAATATATTCGAAAAGACTAGACACAATGAGGAGAAAATGCTTAAATTAGTTAGAGCATTTTGTTCAACATACCTCATAGATAATAAACAACGTCCTTTAAAATTACGACCATTACAAGAAGATATAATTGTTAAGTCATTAACACACCCTAAACATGGCAAACAACGTAAATTAGCAATTTTAGCTCCAAGAGGTAGTGGAAAATCTTTTGCGCTTGCTGTTGCAGTAACAATATACATGTTTTTTAAAAGGTTTAGGGATTTAATATTTGTTTTAGCTCCCTCAGAAGACCAAGCAGCATTAATCTTTGGATATGTATACAGAAACTTTAAAGATAATAGGTTTTTAGATAGTTTAGTAGATAATTATAAATTTCACAATAAGCCCCATATACGCATGAAGGGGGGCACAATTATGAGGAGAGCTCCATTAGCGCCTAGTAATCAAGGGCAAGCTATACGTGGACAGCACCCTACTATGTGTATTGTAGACGAAAGTCCTTTAATTGATGATAGATTGTTTGTTGATAACGTAGAACCAGCGATAGTTTCAAATAAGGCCCCGTTCATAAATTTAGGTACACCAAAGTCAAAAGAGAATCATATGTATAGATATTTGTACGATGAAGCGTATGAACCTACCTTTACTAGATTACACTTTACATGGAGAGACGCAGTGGAAAAAGGTGATGCTTATTCAGCACCTTATACTGAAGTAGAAATGTTAGATAAAATGACTGAATGGGGAGAAGACTCTATCTACTGGAGGACAGAATATGAATGTGAGTTTGTAGAGAGTGTATCGAATATATTTAATCCAGAAAAATTAAGGGATTGTTTTGATGAATACGAACCGTGGACACGAGATACCATTATCGAGGGTGGAATATTTCCTCCTAACATCACTGTCGGTGTTGATGTTGGTAAATCTGTCAATTCTACTGTTATTACAGGATGGGCAAGGGAGAAGTCTATGGGGCATGATAAAAGTGAGGATGTTGCACGATTGGTTTATGTGGAAGAGATTAATCCTAGAACTGGTGGACACGACATTCCATATCAGCGTAGACGTATCATTGACGTCTGTAATATGTTGGGTGCTAATAAGCTTATTGTTGATTGTACTGGTATTGGTGGTGCAATTGAACAAGACCTCAGATTAGATTGTATAAATAGTACTCCGCAAATTCATTTTTTACCTTTCGTTTTTACGGGAGGTCCACGAGGGTCCAAGACCCAGATATATAGAGATTATGTTTCTTATGTTCAACAAGACAGAATTAAGATACCTAATCCAGAAGGTTTACCTGCACCTATGAAAAGATTAGTATTGAAATGGTATGCAGAACATAGAGATTTAGAATATACTATGGATGCAGCTAATAAAACTGAAAGAATAGCTGCCCCATCAGGTAAGCATGATGATTATTGTGATAGTTCTGTTATGGGTATACATGCTACATTAAGTATACTACCGGGCTCTGCTACCTTTACTTCTACAAGTAGAGGAGGAGTAAGTAGACAAGGAAATGTATATAGTAAACATTCTAGAACAGGAGTTTTAACTACTTCACCCCGTCGACACCGTATTAATAAAGGTTTTCCATTGTAGCACAAACTTTAAATACTCGTGTGGGTTTATATAGTATTGATAGCCATGTCCATAGTTGATAGAGTGCGAAGACGCTTCGCTAGTATTGGGAGTAATCCTCCCTTTAAGAAGGACGACCCAGTAAGTTATGGTGAGGGAATCATTAAAAGGATTAAACTCACAAATAACAAATTTCAAGCATTGGGAAAGGGTGAGTATGAACCCCATATAGGCCAACCAAGGACTTATATGAATGTATACTTACAAGACCCTATTGTTAGAACCTTAGTTGACCTTCCATGTTTTTATGCTGTTAAAGATAATTTTGATATTGTAACAGATGAAGACAATATAAGAGAAAAAGTAGAAGAAATGTTTAGGGACATTAATATAGAACAAATTCTATATGGATGGGTCCGAAACGCTCGTATATTTGGTACGGGTTATTTGGAGTGGACCGGAGACAATTTAGTACTTCGTTCTAGCCAGAACATGTTTGTTAAAAGAAACGAGCATGGACAAGTGATGTATTATTATCAAGATATAGGTGACGATAAAGAAAATATTAGATTTGAACCTGATGAGATAATAGAATTAAAAAATAATCCATTTGATGATTATGCATATGGATTGTCTGATATACATCCTATTATGTATCTAGTAGACTTAAAAGATTACGCAGAAAGAGATATAGGTGCTGCATTAAATAAATATGCAATATCTAGATTTGATATATCTTGTGGTTTACCAGATATGCCTTATGGGCCAGATAAAATCAACGAAGTTGTTGATGCATTTAATAATTTGGCTCCGGGCGAAGATATAATACATGGTAATGATATACAAATTAAAGAACTAGGAGGAACTCAACGAGCCTTTGAATATGGAAAGTATACAGATGATATATTATCTAAAATACATATGGCATTAAAAGTTCCTATGACTATGTGGACTGACCCAGAAAAGGCCCGTCCTATATTTGAACCATATGTTAATTATTTACAGTCTGCAATTGAGGGTGCTCTCAACGCTCAATTAATGCCACAGTTAGAAAGTGGTGAAGCTAAGTTTAAATTCCGTCAAGTTAATATTGAAGACGCATTTACAAAAGCTAAGACAGACATGATATATTTATCTGAAGGTGTGTTATCACCCGGTGAAGTTCGTGAAGAAAGAGGTCTTGACCCTGAAGGAGTTGTAGAATTAGATATGGAAACTTCTGAAGATGTTAAAGCCAGTCCGTTAGAAGGAGGACCGGGAAGTAAGAACGCCAATGTATCCGGTGGAAAGGATACTGATAAAAAAGAAGAAAGTGCAAGAGCGCAAAATAGGGGCAATAAGCCCTCCGCAAATGCAACGGGAGATAGAACATGAAGTACGACAAGTGCAAGACATCCGTTAGTGCAACACTAAAGAAACGTGGTTTTGACAATCACAATGAGTTAGCAGCAAACATGTGTAATATGTGGGCTGAAGAAAATGGTGTAGAGCGGGAATTCGCAACAGAAGCAAAAACCACAGAACCTGTACGTCGAACTTTTGGTATTTCCTTAGGGGAAGAACCTAAAATGACATTTAATAGTGATGAGGGAGTAGATTCTGTTACTTTCCCCGTGATAGCTATTACTTCGGGTCTTCATACATATGAAGAAGACGAAAAAGAACAAAAGGTTTATATAGAACCAACCATATTAAAAAGTAATATAGAAGCTTTTAAAGAGCTTCCTATTTACATAAACCATCAAAGGACGCCTGAGGATTTAATCGGCATGGCTACTGACCCTCAGTTTGTTGAGATGGAAAATGGTAAGAATGCAGTGCAAATGATGGCCACTGTCGATAATAAGACAGGACATGGTCAAGAAGTGTTGAATAAAGTCAAAGACGGGGATATGACTCACGTTAGTATTGATTGGTTTTCCAATGATGTTGACGTCATGGGTGACACATACGCCACCAAGTTACGTCCCACAGAAGTTAGTTTCATTGACAATGAAAAAATGGACCCCGTCTGCAAGGAATGTAAAATAGGAGAGAAATGTGATTCACAAGCTGAACATGATGACGACCACGACTGTGGTTGTGGTGGACATGATGGAGCATGTGAATGTGAAGACGGGAACAAAGAGGAAACTATGACAGAAGAAGTATCCAATAAATCCGACGCAGAGAATATTGTCGAGCGCGAGTTCGCTTCTCTACGTGGACAACTTGAAGAAGCCCAAGCATCTAATGCAGAGATGAAATCTCAGTACGAAGAAGCTTTGAAACAAATCGAAGCCTTTAAGGAAGCTGAGGAAGCAAGAGCTGCAAAAGAAGCTGAAGCACGAAAGTTAGAAACGGTAGAAGCAATCATATCCAAAGAAATCTTATTCGGTTCAATCGAAGAAGACAAAAAGGATGCTCGTGTCGAGGAACTATCTGCTTGGGATGAACCAAGGCTGACTGGATTCAGCGATGCTCTCGCTCAAATGCCAGTTCCGGAAGCTGACACAGAAAGACAATTTGGTAAAGGCAAAGCTGCCGATGCTGAAGAGACTCCTGTAGAAGAGAAGGAAAGGCAATTTGCAGTCGAGATGGCAAAAGATGGGCGTATTAAGCTCAACAAAGAATTACTAAGAGGTAATTAAATATGGCAACAGAAATATTAGTAAATGATGGTGGTGCACCAGCAAGAATTTTACCATTCACAGCTGGAAGCACTGTTACAGCAGGAATGCCTGTACAAATGGGAGCAGATGCAGAAGTAGATAACTTCGCAGGTGCAAATGGAAAACCATTAGGTGTAGCATTAACAACTGTAACTTCTGGAAACCTAGCAAGTATCATTGTAGGAAGTGGAATAATTTTGAATATGTACTGCTCTGGAACTATTGGCAGAGGCGATGGTATCGCTACTCTAGCTGATGGTAATGTCGGTCAAGCCGGCAGTGCAGCAGCTTCAATCGGTTATTACATTGACACAAGTGGTGCTCACGCAGGTGCAGCTTCATTACAACAGGTTCTGTACTTAGGGCTATAAGGAGATAAACTATGGTAGCATTAAACTCAAATTTGGCACCCGGTGTTCTTACATCCCTTAACACAGGAGCTGTAGATGGTGGAGCAGGGGAACGCGTTCTCATTGATTATAAAGATGCAATTCAAGACTACAAAGTTGTAGACTTACCAGCATTGTCAATGTTCTGCGAACCTATGACCACAGAAACCGGCGGTGATATTGATATCACATTCGCAAAACCCTCAATGGGTATGCAAGAAATCAGCGAAGGTAACACACCTAAATACCAACACACAAATCTACGCTCTGAAAGAGTTTCAGTAGACGAGTGGGGATTGGCAATTGGTGTAACCCGACGTATGATAGAAGACTCAAGATTCAACGAAGTAGAGATGGCTTTGAATGAAGCTCGTCGCTCAGTTGACAGACACATCACAAAGCACGTTGTTTATGCACTTTTCGGTGTAGCAGACACAACTTTGAAAACAGGATTAACCGGAGGAACAGTAAATTTCTTGAAAAATACTTTAGAATCCGCAATCACAACTTTCGCAACCGCACCAAACGGTGGGTTCTTAGGAAGTGGTGGAACTGTTAACGCAGGACGTATCTACTCCTATGGTAACACATCTGACGCAACATTGACTGGAAGTCACTACGTCGAAGATACTGGTGCCGCAGGAAACGTCACCTTGAGTAAAATAACTGACGCAATGGAATTAATTGGAGGACACGGATATAACGCATCTTCCTTAATGATTTCACCCGGTCACTACAAGACCATTCTTAACATGGCAGACTTTACTACAGCAGTAACCAATGAAAACAGATATGTTTTGGATACTCCAGTAGAAAGAACATCTATCACTGGTCTCATTGGTAGCATTTATGGATTGAGAGTTTATGTCAATGCATGGTGTCCACCTGACAGATACCTAGTGTGGGATGAAGCAGTTAAGCCTATGGCTTACGTAGAAAGAAGACCATTGACTGTAGAAGAGGCAAACCCCGGTTTCGGAATTGTCGGTTCTTATATGTCAATGAGATACGGATTGAAGGTAACCAACCCAGCATCCGGTGTCGTCATTTATAACTCAGGTTAAACTTAATCTAAGTTAAAGGGCTTAGGAGGAGGGCCCTAATCTCCTCCACTTTACATTTATTATTTTAAGGAAGACCCATGGTAACAAATTCAAAAACTACAAATAATCCCGCATATGGGACAACAAAAGCGTGGGTTCTTAATCAAATCAAAAATTCTGCCTCATCTGGTGCACAAGGAGCGCAAGGTCGTCAAGGTACCCAAGGAGTACAAGGAGATTTAGGTGTTCAAGGTACTGATGGTACAAATGCTGGACAGGGAGCTCAAGGTAGACAAGGTATCCAAGGAGGACAAGGTACTGGAGGTACTACAGGTGGTCAAGGAATACAAGGAGGACAGGGTATTCAAGGATTACAAGGTAAACAAGGTATCCAAGGAGGTCAAGGTCTACAAGGTAGACAAGGTATCCAAGGAGGACAGGGTATTCAAGGTGTCCAAGGAGGACAAGGAATACAAGGATTACAAGGAAGACAAGGTGTCCAAGGAGGGCAAGGTTTACAAGGTAAGCAAGGTATTCAAGGTACTTTAGGTTTATTTGGTGGTAACAGTATAGAATTTAATTATAGCAGTTTTGATATTACTGCTGGTTCCCCGGGACAAACTAATTTTGGTTTTAACCTTCCAGTACCCGGTGGAGGAGGAGTTCCTTCATGGGCTTCTACAACTAAGATAGGTATATCTGACTATGATATAAACACTACTGATATAAGTGCTTGGAATGATGCACTTGATGATGGGACTAGCTCTCCAAGAGGACATTTAAGAATATTTAAAACTGATGATTCTACTATATGGTTTACATTTAATATTACAGGAGCTAACGTAGCAGGAGGAGCTGGCGCTACAGCATATGAAGAAGTTCAAGTATCTTATGTAGATAGTAATGGAAATTTATCTAATGGTGATGATTGTGTAATTACATTTGTTCAAGCTGGTGCTCAAGGTACTACTGGTACTGGAGGAGGTACTGGCCCTCAAGGTTCTACAGGACCACAAGGAGGACAAGGAATACAAGGGTTACAAGGTAAGCAAGGTATTCAAGGGGGACAAGGTATTCAAGGTCTTCAAGGTAAACAAGGAACTACAGGAGCTGATTCTACAGTACAAGGTCCTCAGGGAGCTACAGGACCACAAGGTGGTCAAGGAGTTCAAGGAGAAGTGGGACCAGAAGGAGGAGAAGGTAATCCCGGAGTTCAAGGTGGACAAGGATTACAAGGTAAACAAGGTATTCAAGGTGGGCAAGGAAATGTAGGAACTACCGGTGCTCAAGGTGGACAAGGTATTCAAGGCGGACAGGGAGTTCAAGGTGTTCAAGGAGGACAAGGTAATACAGGGACTACAGG